>Ga0206125_10000049_pt1 | contig 152239 bp, 208 predicted proteins | sample Helgoland_Spring_4_FD_148598 | JGI IMG/M metagenome (GOLD analysis project Ga0206125, IMG submission 148598) | Pelagic subsurface seawater microbial communities from Kabeltonne, Helgoland, North Sea - Helgoland_Spring_Bloom_20160331_1 | ecosystem: Environmental > Aquatic > Marine > Epipelagic...
CTATTATATTTAACACATGTGCTGTCCTGCGTTAGTATGAGCATTCCATCGCGTGGTGTAGTAGTTATGTATAAAATGTGATCCCCCTTGTTAGCGTAGATTGTCTTTGCAGCACACACTGTGTATTACGTGTAAGCATGGTAGGGTATAGATAAAAAAACCTCAGCTGGAAGGCTGAGGTCTTAAATGATGTAGTTTGGTAATACTAACAAAAAGCGATACATATACAACTAAATATTAACATGGTTGATCTAAACGAAAACACCAATATAAACATACCACTTCGTAACCTTTTAGCACTAATCTTTATGGTAGCGGTTAGTGTCACTAGTTATGTTAATGTTACTGCAAGAATTACTCAGCTCGAGCACGATCGAAATATTCGTGATGTAGAGATTGGAGCGAATACAGAGTTTCGTATTAAATGGCCGAGAGGCGAACTCGGTGCCTTACCTGAAGATGCTGAACAAAATCTAAGATTACAGTACATCGAAAAGCACTTAGACGAAGTAGAAAAGATCGCTCGTACTTTAGAGATTACGGCAGACAACGCGAAGAATTAAAAGATAATTACTCCACCTCATATTTCGGACACTTATTGATACTCTCTGAGAATGTATCTTCGAATCCTGCTTCATCATTACCCCGACCATTGAAACAATAATCAAATAGCCAATCGCGAATTTCGATCTTAGTCATACCTTCAACCCATTTCTCTTTCTCGACCTTAGCCATAAGCTTATCAAAGTACTCCTCTTGAATCTTACCCAATTCCTGAATAAAGTCTCCAGTCTTAAATGCTTCGTCGTCTAGTTCTGCTTTGATTTTTACTTTCATAATTATTTATGTCTCGGTACTTTCTTATTTGCGTCATCCATACCCATTGCTAACTCAACAACCATACGCTCACTCCATCCAGCAAACGGACCTCGCATAAAGACTTGAGTCAGTTCGTCAGGTTCGAATCTGTCATACTTCTCAAGAGTCAACTTAACCCAATTGTCAGTCGCTTCTTGCCATGCATTTTCTTTTTCTTCGTATTCATTCATTTTATTTTACTGTAAGATAGTAAGCACCTGTTTTCGAATCATTATATTTGATCTCCGTAACAGTTAAGCCTTCTAATTCCTTATGCACATCACCGAGATTTGTACCTACACCAATATATGGCCCACCACTTGGATCAACTGAGGATAACTTGCCTTCAGCGTCCATTGACATTCCAACATGATCATCATCTTCAAAGGAATACTCAACGCAATACTTAGATATGATAGTGAATTTTCGTTCCTCATTGTATCGGCTTAGAATCGAGATTGTTTCTTCACCTTGAATTGGATCAGAGACACCTGAAGACACTACATCTTCAGTTGGCGATCCTGCCCAACTGGAATGTGCCGGCACACTGGCCCAACTGGAATGTAGTCTTTGAAGGCCGGCTGAAGACACTACATCTTCAGCAGAATCAAAATCAACTTCGATTTTATCGTTTGGATAAAGATGCTCTGTCATTTCTCGACCTTTTTCAAGGAAACACTCACCTACAGAATCTGGATGATACCCAGCGGCGATGCATAGACCGTATAACTTCTCAGTCAGGTCACTCATCCCCATTGAATCGTGTTCACTTTCGTATGTAAACTTATCTGCGTAAACTTCTATTGTAATTTTCATAATTTTTTAGTATTCGAGTTGGTAAACATGGTAGTCGTGATGGGACTCGAACCCATATGGGGTAACCCCCAGCAGTTTTTAAGACTGCTCTGTAAACCGATTCCAGCACACGACCTTTAAATGTTTTTCCAATTCCACCACACCTGCATTTATTAGTAACTAATCTTCAATTTCCTTTAGTTTAATTTTCTGCCGGCCAAACTTTCGTTCTGCGCCATCTACTGCAAGAATCCAACCTGTCTTTGTTGTTGTAAACTGCCACTCATTACTTAAACCAAAACGGTCACCTGTAAAGTGAATGCCCAGAGCGCCCCACATCGTCAGCGCTTCGATTATCACCTCCTTACCGCTATCATCGATAAGCCATTTCTTCTTTTTCATATATTTTTATTTTTATATTCACTACCAAATCGATAGTCTTTATCCAGTTCTACTTCGAACGATGTATCATCACGCAGTAGCCCGTCATACGGCTCTATACCCGATTCAAAAAATGGCATCTGGTCACTCGCATTACGTAATGGAGCACATTCTATAGACTTGTCCATAAATGCATCTGCTACATTATCTGCATCGAACCCAGCTGCGATGCATAGCCCGTACATATGACTGACTACCTCGCTGATAGTAAGGTCATCGTTTTTAGTCTCCACTGTAATCGTATCGTCGTAATGTTCTATTGATATTTTCATTATTAGTTGTGTTGTGTCCGTATATAATTAAGCACCTTTTTCATCAATGACATCAAACTCACCGATAATATCACTTTCTTCAATGTTTGGAAACCGGTCTTCCATTTCACGGAGTTTCTGGACGTGTTCTACTCTACCCATATACCAATCATGCCACTGACCTGATGGTTTTCGCTTCCTATATTTTAAGTATAGGTCAAGCGCGTTATTCCATTCCTTATAGTTTAGTTCGTTTAATGTATACCTCATATAGTTTTAAGCGCAGGGATTTTTCGAAAAGTTTTTAACCGCGCTCCTAGCGCCATTAGGTACATAGTATTTACGCTTCTCTTTCCAGGAGTCAGCTGAGTGGATCTCAATCTCCCCGCCGACTTTTCCAGTGTATATCATTACCCCTTTAGGTCTCTCTACATCCGGGAGAGCAAACGCACACGTTTTACATCTCTTGAGATTGAGCTCTACTCGTGCCTCTTCTACCGGTCGACCGCAGCCGCATATTGTCATAGTCATATTATTATTATATTGATGTTCCTTTATATATACCTTAGAAGAGTTCTAATTGAGTTTCACCAGGCACAACATCGACTCTGAACGCATTAAGCACCTTACGAGTAGGTCGAAACTCTTCGCCATAGTTGTCGATGAGTACACCATCCTTAACAGTGAATACGTGTTTAGATACAAATACTAGAAATGTACCCTTGCGGAAGGCATCGATGAACGACTTAACAGTCTTCTTACGATGCACTATCTCTCCGCGGAGCTTATACTCATTGCAGAGGCTAACAGTAGGTATTTTTTTGTATTTAAAATTAATATCACCTGCTGTTTGGACAGGGTTATCATGATCAGTGAAAGCTTCGAGCTTATCAGTCATACCCTTTGCGCCCTTACGGTCCTTTCGACCTATGACATCTTTCATATATCTGTGAGCAGCGTCATAAGTTACGCCTACTGCAGTTGCGATTGCTCGGACTGAACAATCATTCTTTTCTCCGATCTTAGAGGCTGCGGATGCTTTACTGAAGTCGATCTCTGTCGACGAATGCTTATAGTCTAATACTTTGCTCATTGTTATAATAGTTGGTTGTTATTGTTTCTTTCTTCTCTATAATTATATCGGTGTTCCGTTCCGGAATTATCACCTTTAACATAGATCTGTCAGATACTCGAATCGACTTTTCTTTTATGTCGCTCTTACCACTATTATAACGGTGTTCCGGCTTGAAATCTTCTCATATCCAGCCAATTTAAGTAAAGCTCTTCAGCTTGACCGAGCCCTAGACCATAAGTATCTGCTAATATAGCGTGCGGGTATTGATCCGGGTATGTTTTCCCACTCTCTTCACTTAACTTAATTAAGTATTCGAAGAACTTATTAGCGTCTTCCTGCTCTATATGTAAGCGCCTCTCCATATTACTTCCAATTATAAAATCTAGATGCATATGCATTATATACATACTCAGGATACGCAAATAGCATTGATTTTATTGTAATTAAACATGCAAAGATTGTCGCGGGTATGATAGCGAGCATAATAAAAAGATGTATACCCACCTCGAACCATATATTTTTATTATTAATCATGTTTAAGAACATTAATTGCAGCGACCAAACCTGCCCCTGTGGTAATAATAGCTTCTACTTGATCTGGAGCGAGACGCCATCCCAATAAAGTAGCGACGGTAATAATACCACGCCATGTGCTCTCTTGCTTAAGTCGAGTCATTATACTATCTTGCACAAAGCTATGCTTACATTCAACTACCTCTTGTGTTGTTGTATTTGTTTCTTCACTCATATATATATATTTATGTAAAATGGTACACCAGGAGGAACTCGAATCCCCGACCCACGGATTAGAAATCCGTTGCTCTATCCAACTGAGCTACTGGTGCATTTATATCCGTTTAACTATAGGCGCACTTTGTTGATATTTTTCTTCTAATTCTTTAGTTGGTCTCCACTCCGAGATTGGTTTCGTCTTCCATACCTCTCCTAGTTCATTATACGTCTTTGACGCAATCGGCCAATCCGCCCCGACCCGCTTCCACATGCTCCAATCATATTTACCTTTACCATGACACTCATACGTCCTGCTCGCGAAACCCACTACTGATGTATTCCGGAGAATATGATCTTCAGGTAGTTTATGTAGTCTTACGAACTTCATTTATTATATTGGTGGGCAGGGCTGGATTCGAACCAGCGAAGGCGATAGCCAGGAGATTTACAGTCTCCCCTCGTTGGCCACTTGAGTACCTACCCTTTATATTAATTTTTATTTGTCTTGGGATTTCTTTTTCTTTATTCTACTAATCTTCCACTGTCTAAAAAGAAAAGCTAATATAATAGTACCTGCAAAAAGGGCAGCAGTTTTTACAAAGAAACTGACTGGTGTCTTTTCAACTACTACGGCAGCGTCCATCATGTTTTGATGAAACTTATCATCAACCAATTGTTCTATCTGTGCTAGTATATTCATATATTATTATTTAGAGGATTACCATACTCCATACACTACTCCCATTCCAAATATATTTACTACCATATAGTACGAAGTTAGTATCATTGGCCAGGCAAGCTTGCGCTTATAGTACCCGTACGTTGCAGCAGTACAACTAACAAAGAACCCTGGGTATATATATGCCATGTTAGGCGCTTCAGCTGTTAACGCAAGCATTAAACTAGCAATAACAGCGAAGACCAAACTTACCAACTCACACGCAAAGGCAGCACGATCAGTTTCGTAGCTATGTAAGCAGAACTTTTTTATGCGCTTGAGCGTGTACATGTATTTAAAGTTTTAATTCTGTTAATACTTCACCCGCCTTTACGCGAAGATCGTCTCGGCTGTTGCTATACTCTCCGGAGCGTCGCTTACCAGCAACTACAAGATGTACGAAGTCTAATAGCATAGCCTTGTCGAGAGCTAGTTGATGGTGTTCATCGGCTAGCAGCTGCTTATATTGATGGGCTTGCTTCTCCTTTTCAATCGACTTGTTAGTATAAATCATTGCCATAACTATACTACAATTTCAAAATCACCCTCAAGTCCTAGCATACCACTACAGAACCCTGCGACATCTAGCATCGTATACTCATAGAAGAATTCAATCATCTTTTCCTCTCCGCGCGTCCTAAAACAGAACCCGTTTCCGTTAATAAATGTATGACATGTATCATACGCCTTTTTAGTTTTAAACTTAATAATCATTTTCATATTAATTGAATCGTCCAGTTTTGAGCATACCAATTGCATCCAGTTCAGTCTGAAGACAACATACTACTTCATCGAGCTTCTCAAGCTTCTTAATATTAGATGGTTTATGCTCTTCCATATTATCAGCCATTCTCTCAGCCTCGCCTAAAGCCTTACTATACGCTCTATCAAGGTCTCTGCTAATCTTCTTATACGCCACGGTAAGCTCTTTATTAGCTAACCCTTTATACCTTCTAATTGTTTGTATCATACTATTATTATATCGGTGTTCCTTTTAAATAAATTGCCCTGTGAATCATTGCTTACGCTATCACTCTCAGCCGGAGCCAGCCACAGACTACAGTAACGTAGTAGCCTATACGTTCGAAATTCCTACTTGATCATATAGTTATCGATCATCTTACGCAATACACTGAACCACAGTCTATCGATCTTATCGATATCATCAGTACCGTACTTGGTAATAATGTTCTGGACACCTAACGATTGTATATTTTCTGCTTGCTCTTCAATGAAAGTATTTTCGTAATTACGGCGCTTAATTACCTCGAGGTCTGTTTCTTTTTGATCTAATCCCATACTATAATTGTATTGGTGTTCCATAATGGAGCGTTATTGCTGCCGTGCTGGACTAGCAAACCTGAACCAGCGCTTCTTCTTTTTTGGTTTAGTTTCCACTTCTTCTACGACAGCTGATTGTTCAGGTAGATACCTAATATGATCTACATAGTTATATATACCTTCTTCTTCGACCTCCGCGACTGGTAACCTGGGGAGAGGTAAATCAGACTCAGGTGTAATAATAGAATTACTATCTATTAAAGCAGTAGGAGTAGCTCTAGTCTGCGGAGTAGCCTTTACGACCTCCCATGGCTTAAAAACAATGATGAGTAGGGTGGTGACTATACATACATAGCCAAGGATTAATATTGTAGCTTTACTGTGTCGCGGCATGATGCGTATGATTTAATCCTCGGTGAGTAGGGTCAGAATATCAGACTGATTAACATAAGTCATTCTCTGCCCACCATTACCTTCTGATACAAGATAGACTACTTCAGTCTTACCTGAGATCGTTTTTTCTTCTATATTAATTACCTCACCATAAGAGTGAAAGTGCTCCCCTGACTTATAGTTAATTGTTTGACCTTTTCTATATTTTGGTTGCATAATTGTATTATATATTATTCGTCGCTAATAGCAACTTCTTTTAATAGGTTATAAGCTAAGTCGAGATGTACGTATAAATCTGCGCCGAACTTGTGCTTTAACGTGCGGTTACTGATCTTAAGATTACTCTCTTTCATTGTAACAAAATCTCTGAATTCATCCATGTTATAGGTTGCTTCAAGGTCAAACTTAACGAGATGAGTATGACCTCTCTTAACAACTTCAAGTATTCGGCCTACTGACATGAGGGTAGCTCATTAAGGATATACGCAACTTCAATCTCGAAAGATTTCTGATCTGTGATATTACCATTAACACCAACATACACAGGATCCATTGCGTCTTTATCTGCATACACTATAACCACGCCCGTATCTGGATTAAGAGTAAAAGTGTAACCTTCTGTTTTAATATTATTCATATATATATCTTTATTACTTGTCTTATTATATAGTCGCTCCTAGTTGATTGATGCAAGGTCTAGAAACTTTTTACCTCGTTGAATTGTCTTCTCACAAAGCTCGCGATTGTTAACCACTGTCCAGAATGCATTTTTATTCATGCGACCTAACCCGTGCTCAGACGAATAATACTGGCTAGCTTTATTCTTACCACCCCCACGCGTACTACTATGTGTGTAGTAGTCAGTGACTGCAGAGAACGCATCAGCGTAGTTCTCTCCACGGTTACCTGCACCCCTAGTAAATAACTCACCAAGACGTTCAACTGTGTTGAGGCACCGGGCACTCGCACGCTCCCTGGGATTATTGCGAGTGAGGAAGCCTGTATACAGCTGCTGAGCTTTTTCAAGGTCAATGCGACGTTGTAGGAGTTTATCGAATTTGGTTTTGAAATCTTCCTGTGTGCCGAGAAACTCATCTACTAATACTGTTAAATCGGCTAGCTTAAGCTCGACGTCCCCGCGGTGCACAGCTGAACCAACTAAGCCTTCATTACTCCGTAGGTTGAAGTTGAACGTATTCTCACATACAGTACATATATTCGTATTGTTGATCCATAGACGAGAGCTTTGATCATGAGCGTTACCGAAATTTAGGAAGTCTTGAAACTTACGGTCACCAATATTGTAATCTTTATGATCACTGAGGCTGATAGTTGCGAAAACCTTACCACGGTTACTAACCGAACCTACACTCTCAAGCTTTGCCTTAGGCAGTCTATTCATTGCATCGCTGACGAGATCCATAAATGATTCATTCGAAATTTCTTTGTATGCCTTTGACATCGGCTTACCAATTAACTGCTCATCATCACTACCGACCAGGATATCGAATCCTGAATCAACATCTTCACCATCCACTTCGAACGAGAGAGTGCGTCGCTCAACATCCCACGATGTTAGGTAATTGTCATTCGGGTCAATTTTTTCCTTTACCCTCGTCAACCGGTGCCAGGCTTGCTTTAATCCGTGCTGTTGATCCCTATTTGTGATATTATGTCCCATATTTTTGTTTTTTTAGTTTATTGCTGAAGGAATCGTTCCTTCTTACTCTTTAATTATACCGTAGTTCCTCTTTGTTCAAGGTCTTTTTCCTTTAAACTGCTGATACCATTGCATGCTTGTAGATGGAATTCTTACCTTTACCAAACTTCTCGAGCTTATTATTCAATACTAGCTCACGTAAGCGGTTATATGCAGTATTGTAGTCGCAGTCAAGCTTATCCATAACACGATCGATACTAATATGAGGCGGCTCTTTCATATCAAGTATAGCTTCGAACTCTACCTGCTTCCGGCTTTTCTTTGAAGGAGCTTTATCAGCATCTTCAATCTTAACAGGGTTACCGAAATCGTATCCTCCATGTCCGAGAGATAAAGTTACCTCATTCAAGGCTCCAAAACGATTCTTACTAAAGTGAATCTTACGAAGACCATCTTCGAATTCACCCTCGATCGCGATTTCCATATTAACATCAACAGTATGCGGTACAATAGTACTACCTTTTAGCTTACCGTCTTTAGTAAGGTGCATAACGAAGAATACAGTACACTCTGTATCTTTAGCAGCGCGCGTCAAACGGCTTACTGCATAGCGCTCGAGCTCAGCTCGATTCATCTTCTTCTTGGAAGTTAAGGCCTGGAAAGAATCAACAACTAGAACATCGAATTGCTTCATAACTTCACATAGAGTATCTATATCAGTCTCATTAGCAACCTTAACGTTCTTAACTTTAATACGATTACACGTAAAAGCTAACTGCACAGAACTTTCTTCACCTGAAGCATAAGCAGTCTCGTAACCTTGCTTAGATAAGCCTTCAAGCATCTGCAATAGGAGAGTAGTCTTACCACAGCCTGCAGGAGCAGTCATTGTAATTGCACTACCAGGCAGAACACCTTCGCCGAATAGATCATCGATGGTCTCTATACCTGATTTATAACGGCGATAAAAGAGGTCCGGTATCTTGATATTGCTAACAGATTGGAATTGCGTTGTTTCGTATCCTAGATTCATTATATTAATTGGTTGTTGTTGTTTCTTTCTTCCCTTTAATTATATCGGTGTTCCGGTTAATTTCCCTCACGACTACAATTATTTTTCCGGCATTTTTTCTGAGATTCTCGCTTTTTCTTATCTGCGAAAGAAAAACTCGGCTGTGGCATCGGATGTCTCACTAGATTCCGGCGCTTTATCGATGTATTTTCGATACGCTGAGATTTCTTATTTTTCATATACCCATTATAACGGTGTTCCGGTTACTATATCTGCACAAATGTGCAGTAATACCCGTTACATTAAATAAATATTAGTACATATGGCTAATAAACGTATAACCGACCTACCGATTAGTACACCCTTGATAGGCACTGAAGCTCTTGTTATGGATCAGGAGTCTACTCTTACGGTCACAGGTATTGATACCGTGCAGACCACGCTATCTTCAATACAAGAGTTTACCTTATCAGCAGCACCCTTTATAAATGTTACTGGTGGTGCAACCTTTAGTGGTACGTCAGAATTTTTTGGTGATGTTATAATGACCAGTGCACGGACTGCCATCGGTGAAGAAGCTGGGCGCATTGAATTTCAAGTAACAGATGATCTCGTCGTAGAAGGTCCTTCAGAATTCAATGAAGACGTTGAAATCATCGGCGGTGACCTGGATGTCACAACCGGGGATATATTATCTGCAGGTGAAAATCTTGGCGACATTTTTGCCTACAAAGGTCAGTTCATACAGAACGGAGGAGGTGTTGAATTTATACAAAGACTAACTCAAGCGCAATATGATGCTATAGGTACACCTGACCCGACCATACTTTACATAATCGTAGGATAATATGAGTGTTTTAACGTTTGTAACTATTGGCGATGAAGGTAACGCTGTTGATACCACCGGCTATGGTGATGTATCATATGCATATGATATTAGTAAGTTTGAAATTACTGAAGGTAACATTGCTGAATATAATGCTGACCCTGCAAATAGCACTCGTCTGATTACAATAGATAGTCGTGGTACTGATAAACCAGCTACAGACATAACTTGGAACGAATGTGCTCGTTATGTTAACTGGCTTAATATAAATGATGGAGCTCAACCAGCGTATAATTTTGCTCTACCCGGCATTAATGAATATATTGATCTTTGGACTTCTGGCGAAGCATGGCAGCTTGATGGTGAGAATCTCTTTAGACATAAAGACGCAAAATACTTTATACCGAACGAAAATGAGTGGTATAAAGCCGCTTATTATAAGGGTGGCGGCACTAACGCTGGTTATTGGTTATATCCAACAGGATCCGATACTGCTCCAACAGCTGTAACATCTGGAACTGTTGATGATACCGCGGTATATGTCGGTGCCGGTGTAACACCTTTAAGCCCAGCTGATGTCACAGAGGCTGGTGGGCTCAGTCCTTATGGTACAATGGGACAAGGTGGTAATGTATACGAACATACGGAGAATACTTTTGATGGCGCTAACGTTAACGTCTTTGCTAATCGGGTATACCGTGGCGGTAGCTCTGGTACCCTTTCAAACACCTTGATAAATACCTCACGTGCGTTTGCCGGTGCACAAACCGGGAGCCCTTCGGTAGGTCTTCGTGTCGCAAAAGTGTCAGCTCCAGCACCTCCGCGACCACTAGTGCCGAATCAATTTGTTACAATTGCTAATACTAGTAATGTCGATGACACTACTGGGTATGGTGCTGTTAGTTACGAATACCAAATAAGTAAGTTCGAAGCTCCTGAGTCTGAGATTGATGCTTATAATGCCGATCCAATTAACGCGAACACACTTATTACAAAAGATAGTCGTGGTGCTAATAAACCAGCAACAGACGTAACTTGGAATGAGTGTGCGAGATATGTAAACTGGCTCAATATTAAAGAGTCTAGATTGCCAGCATATCTATTTCTTGATGATGATATTACTAGTAATATTACTCCTTGGGATAGTGCTGATGCCTGGCAACTAGGTGGTGAAAATCTCTTTAGGCATAGAGATGCTAAGTACTTTTTGCCAAGTGAAGATGAGTGGTATAAAGCAGCATATTATGGTGGGGGAGTGTATTATACATACCCAACAGGAAGCAATAGTGCTCCAGCAACAACAACCGAAGGTACACTCCCTGACACTGCGGTATACATTGACGGAGTGAATCCAAACCCACCAGGTCCTGCTGATGTAGATCTAGCCGGCGGGCTTAGTCCGTATGGTACGATGGCTCAAGGCGGTAATACGTACGAGTGGAACGAATCGACATCGGACGGTTTAAACAATGATACTAATGGAGCTCGTGTCCTCCGCGGCGGCGCCTGGTATTCCTCCTCCCTCGACTTGCAGTCGTCCTTCCGCAGCACCATCCACCCCCCGGACTACGAGATCGCCGGCGTCGGTTTTCGTGTCGTAGCAATACAGCCACCGTCAGCGCCAAATACATCACCAGTTCTAAATTTAGCTGATAATCTTAAGGTTGGTGCTCTTCAAGTCACGGCGGCTTATCTTGATTCAACAAGAGTGTGGCCTAATGATCTCGCTCTCTGGAGCTTCGAATCACCAGGAGGCTCTACAATTACAGGTTTCAAGATAACCACCTCAAGTGGTGATGTTATCATTAATTGGGGTGACGGTACTGAAGATACTGTAAATTCAGGTCAGGTTATAAATAAAACATACTAAATATTATTATGGCAACATTGTTGAGTATAGCTCCCGTAGATGGTAATTCGTCAGTGACGCAAATCGACGTCGGTAATAGTTCTCCTAAACTTGGTGGTACTCTTAATGTTTCTGCTTTTCCAAATTTAGAAGAAATAAGATGTGACGGGAATGACATAGCAGAGTTTACAGGGTATGCAGAAAATCCTAATATAAAAGTGGTGCTAGCAGCGCAAAACCAACTAAGCGGACCCATTCCGGACATCACTGGTATGACCAGCTTAGAATATTTCTGGGTTATGGTTAATGGCTTTACCGGATCGTTTCCGGATATTTCTCAAAATACTGAACTGAGACTTATAAATGTTGGTGGTAATAATCTGACTGGTACCCTACCAGCGTCGATAGAGTTTCCATCCATGTTCCGGTTCAACGTCTACGATAATTCCTTCACTGGGTCTATTCCAGACTGTAGTAACACACCAAACCTAGATTATCTTCTAGCTGACGGTAATAGTCTCACAGACTTTACCGGGGGTTTTCCGACTGCGCTTCGTCGGATTTTCCTAAACAACAATAACCTTACAGAAACCGCGGTTGATAATGTACTCCAAGCTGTCGTTGATGCTAATAGAACCACAAATATGAGTGGTTGTGTAATAAACCTTGGTGGGTCGGGTAATTCAGCTCCATCAGCAGCAGGTATTGCAAATAAGAATACCCTCATTGGTAGAGGGTGGTCTGTAAGTACAAACTAATAATACTATGGCATATCAAGTTATAACAGAAGTAGACAATATTCAGACATCATCGACGGATTGGTGGATGATATATAGTTCGATTAATTTAGACACAATTTCGCCGCTAATGCAGTGTAGTGGATATACATCATCTCCGGATGTAATGGTTAAGGGAGACGATAAAGCAGAAATTGAACAATATATTATCGATAACGATATTAAGCCGTTTTCAGAGGAAGATAGTATCTAGTTATTTACTGAATCAAATACTTCCTGCAGGTTAAATATATCTGATTGCGGGTACGGGAATTCATGCTCCGGTCCATTAAAGTCGTAATCGAATAGGAAGCTGTCAATACCAGCAGTATTCTGCCCCTCGATAGGTTTAACGGTCGGCTTAAAATTCTTATGCACATCATAACCGAATACATCTGGACTCGTACCAATCCATAGTACAGAAGACTCGACGCTAAATGCAGCTGCTGCATGCTGAAGACAGCTATCGATAAGTATACGTTTTTGAACGATCCCGGGTAATAGCATTAATGTACGTTTATCTATCTCAGGTAACGCTTCAACTCCATGCAAGCTTGGACAGTTTGGCCTCGTTACATGTAGTATATGGTATTGTTCTTTTAGATTATCTACGAGTATTTGAGCCTGACCGTTAGGAATATCTCTCGTCCAACAATATCCTATCTCATTATCATGGAACATACCACCATTAGTCTGTAGTAGTAGAGTGGGTTTAGAGCGAGCAAACTGATTACTCATTCTTTCCACCTCTGCAGGCGTATAGAATAAACCGGGCGTATTATCGCCATCCCATTTGATGCTGTGAGTATCACACCAGGACTCAGCAAGTACTCGCTTGTTGTATAGGTGACCTGTATTGAAATAAGGCTCGCCTTTGAGTATGATTGTATTACGACCTTCTATATAATCTTTATAGAAGTATGGAATAACACCGGATCTAAATACCCTGTATACATCAGGATTGTTTAAGTATACTTCAGGCCATGGAGTAACAACGATGATCTTTCTCTCAGGGTGGGCAGCTTTAATATTTCTTGTGACAGCCGTAGATGCAATAATTTTACCTAGCCCTCCTTCAGGGTTAAAAATTAAATATTCCTCCTTATCCATATATATATATATTATTTTATACACTAAACTCCAAAGGTCAACTATAGAATAAAGGTTTAACCGTCTTAAATAATATTAATGAGTAAGGGAACGTCTATATACCATTTCAGTAGCACAGTCTTATACAACGAAGTATTTGATCCTAGGGAAGATTTAATTGTATCTCTAGTACGTACAAACGAAGAGCAGGAAAACCTAGGTGCATTAAGACTCGAGGGAGGTAGTTTCGGCGGCAGCCTACTGGCACTTGAGCCTACGCGACAGAACCCGACTGGTACACTTGGTTATAATTTCTCTAATGAGTTTGAGAATCTATGTTTATATCTCTTTGATGCATCAGTAGATACGTCGAACTTTTCCGGCATTGACGGGCCCTCGCGTAGCACGGCAATTTCTGCTTTTGATGTTGCTCACGTACCTGGTAATATTTTCCTAAGCGGCGATAACCCCGTACCGAATAGGTATTATAGGAGTTTTGGATCAGCTCCACTACCACCTGCAACCCCAACAGTATTATATGATACGAGTGGTACTCCAGTAGTTTCCATAACAACAGATATACCAGATAACTGGAACACTAGCGGCTCATCTTACCCGACTGCGACTCGCTTAGAAATTGGAACAAGCTGTACTGTAGTTGGCTTCCAAGCCTTTACATATTCGAACGTAGCTTCCGGATTAAATTCTACGGAATTACTAATACCTTATAGTGTAACTGATGTTGGCACTCAAGCCTTTCAAGGTACGGGATTTACATCAATAAGTTTAGATAGTGGATTGGTAAATATAGGAGATGCAGCATTTTACGAAATGGAGAAGCTAGAAGGTGAAGTAATAATTCCTGAAGGTGTTATAACTATTGGTCAAGCGGCCTTTGCAACCTCTGGCACTCTTGACGACGGGGGCGGTATCACATCGATAACTATTCCAAGTAGTGTAACAAGTATTGGAGCAAATGCGTTTGCGCAGCCGACTGCCGGTTTCCCAGGTGATCGAGGCAGCGTGCTAGCCTTAACGAGGGTTAATTGCTATGTGAATAAATCGATTGTTGATGCAGGAGTTAATTCACTAGGCGGAAATAACGGCTTAACAGAGATTCATGTTCGTCAAAATGACTCTTCTTGGACTGCTGGCCCTGGGCAAACTGTTGGCGGGTTAACCTTATTCGTGATTAAAGATTTAGTGGAATCACCTACAAGTGCGGGGTGGAATGCAGATACTGCATGGGTTGACTCAGCCGGTACTTCTGAATTCAGATATACTTACAACGATTCTAAATATGGTAGTCCTCAAAATGGGTGGGAGTTTAGATATACAACAGCCGAGCCAGGCAGCAGCACAAACTGCTTCTACACTACAGTCTCTTCTGCTAGTGGTTTATTTCCATGGGAGATACCAAGTTGGTACGTTACCAATAACAGCTCTAATACATATGCTCTTTCTACAGCTAGTACAGTCGATTTAACATTATCAGGATTTACAACCAAATATGGTCTGTCGATAGACAATGCTTATGAACTCGATGGCCCTGGGGCTAGCGTTTTAACAGACCTAACTCAGCCAGTTACAAGATTGACTGACCCTACATCTTTCGGTTCATTCCTATCCGGTGCATTAGTATTAGCTTGTGTAGATAACAACGGAGCTTTTAGTTTATCAGGTAGTCAAGATGGATTTTATAGTGGCGGTACTGAGACATTATCATCAAAGGTATTCAGTGTTAGGGCATTATCTGCATTACAGAGCACTAGATCAGCAGAATTATGTACGTTTGACTTTAAAGGTGCTGTTGTACCTGAAGATGGTTATTCAACTATCGATGATAGGTGGAAGCTTCTAAGAGTTGGATTTAAACGGAACCTACAAGATGTTGTTCTATATATACGTGAAAACGGCATATATGAAACTCAACAAGTTTTCAGTACAGGATTTAACTTAGAACAAATACCAGCTGGCGTTAAGTTGGGGATTTCATACTCAGGTCATATGCCTATGGAAATTCAAAACCTAACCATTAATGGTATATTAACATCAGCATCATAAATATAAATAACATGGCTAATTTCAAATTAACAGAATTAAACGGCGTAAGCGATACGGCTGCTTCAGACTTAATATATATAGTACAACAGGATCTTTCAAAGAGTATTACAATTGAAAATTTCTTTAGCAATATACCAGCTTCGGTAACTACAACCGGGAATTTTGATATTGTGAATCCTGGTGTTAACGGTGGTAGTTATTTATCCGGTGGTCAAGATATAAGTTTAGGTCTAGCGAGCAGCTTTATGCCTAGGAATACACGCGAGGTGATAAATATAGAGACTCTTAATGCCCCTAGTGAGCCTTTCGAATGGCCAGGTGCTGGTGAAACACTAACACAGTATGGTAACAGCATTGTATGTATATCTGGTGGTGCCATTAATCCTCCCTCTTCACCACAGCGTATGAATGCTACTATACCTAATAGCACTCAGGAGGAATTACCGGTTGGATGGAGTGTTAAATTCATTCAAACCGGAGAACTGCCAATTTACCTCAGCGCCGGTCCTGGTGTTACAATTTTATCAGTCAATGATACTTTGAGTTCTGGATATAGTGGTGCAGCAGGTGAGATACCCTTCTCGTCCATGGAGGTGTATCGGGTGGCCGAGGATAAGTTTGTTGTCACACACAGTCTATCCTGTAATGGTCTAGGTACAAATAGATCTGACTGGGTATAGTTCGAGACGTAGTCTCTAATTAAATATAATTAAGATGCCTGTTGAGATAAAGAGCTATAGTAATATCAGACCAGTTAACTTTATGCTGGAGGATCCTGATAGGGCGTTAGATCTCTCTATTCCGAATCCATTCGCTACCCAGCAGGGAATGAGTTTACTGGAATATAACTTCCTGTTGAGTGCTAATGATGTATTAAATAAAAACTACACCACAACATACTTAACGAATCCTCAAACTGAGCAGGATATCTTTGATCTTAATCAACCAGAAGAAATAGTAAATAGCTTCGCAACAACACTACAATTTGGTGATAACCCAGCTGGGTATCTTACAATAGATAGGAATAACAGTACTCTCTCAAGTGTACAGAGCGTAACTACCTTTAATAATGTTAGTGCACAATCGTTCACTGTTTTATTATCCACTATTGAAAATGATTTATATTGCAGCGTCTTTACATATGACGGTGATAACAGAAAGTACTTAGCTTATCACGCTGAAACAGATCAGTTAGTTTTTGATACAATACCTAATATTGACGGGTTAGTTACAACTACATACTTTAACGCTATTCGGAGTGATGCCAGTTTGCGGTTATCCTTGCAAGGCGAAACAGCTACAGGCGCACTAACCTCAAGTTTAATTAGTGTTGATGGTAGTGCATTAACTACTATACCTTCACCGAGTTTTACTGACTATAAGGCCGGCACAATCACACTATCTAATAGTGGTGTACCGAATACAAAATACCTGGATGTAAGTAATAATTTTGTGTATTATGTTTCTGGCGCAGATATAGATGAAGATAACACACTAAGCGGTAATAAGTACAACTTCTTAATGTACAGTAATTATGAGGATAATTATATTAAGAACGGTAATATATGCGCTAATTTAAATTACTTTAACTTAAAAAATCAGATATCTAATCACCATAACGTTAATAAAAATTTACCGTTCGTAGATAAACAAATGCAGAGACAGTATTCATCTATATTGAATAACGAGACGCAGGAAACATCGGAAGAGTTCTTAAGGCTACAATATAACTTTAATACAGTAGAGTATAATTTCCGACCGGATACCTTTACGAAATTTGTATTGCCCGATAACATATTACCTTTTACTCAGATCAATCTCAATGATGCTGGGTTGCAGGCTGCAGGGGCATATGCAGCTGATTCACCTTACTTTAGTGATAGGATATATAAAGATATTGGTAATCGAGAAGACGTTACTAATAATCTTAATGAAAATGGAGAGTACTTATGTAGCTGGTTATACGATAATGGGGTAGCAGGTATATGGTATGATAGATACTATCTACCTCAAGATATTACTGGCGTTGAGGCAGAAGAGGGTAATTTAAACAACCCACCGATACCATTATCCGAGTCGACTCCTGTAATTGATCAAATAGTAGATACACTTGGTTTTAATGAGCTGAACTACGTCGATATTGAAAGCACATTAATGTTCGAGCCTAATGGCGTATATTACTATGCACGTATAGGTCATAAATCTGTATCTACTGTTTTAAATAAACTCTCCGGGGACCTGGTTAAGAGAAACTTCACTCCTAGGCGTAACGACGACCCAGCTTATATCGGACCTTCTACTGATACATTAACTGTTAATGCATCTGCTTACGATACATTCTCCATACTTGCAGATAACCGCGGAAAGGTTAATGGCTTGAATCTCTCTTTTGAATTAGATATACCGAATCTCGAAGACCCGAAAGCATTTCAATTAGCAGGCAACCTATTTAATGGAGGTCTAGGCATTCTTAAGAACTTTTACTTTACCCCGCTTATATACCTATATGAAGGTAATACCATTTATTACTACGACACAGATTTTAACTTAGTTAAAACGACGGTAATACCATCTTTAACAATTATTAAGGATATCTTATATGTTAGTAAGAGTACAGATATTGTAGTCGTCGGCTCAGGCCCAGGTGGTGATAAAATCATGCGTGTAGCTTATACAGGCGATGTCCAGAAGGAAAATAGTGACCAAATTGTAACAGATATTGTCGCCTCTGATTATAGTTCGCGCGTAATGTATGGAGCTGGTTCGAAGGTACTAATTAAGGACCTTAATTCTATTGCTCCAGGAGCTTGGGATCTCGATACACAGACTTTAATCTGTCAGCCATCAACTGAAGTATTTACAGCTGCAGATGAATCAATAATTAGACGGAATAATAATACTGAGTATGGTACGATGCGAGGGCTGAGAGGTGTCAACTTAAATGATACTTTAGGAGCAGCTATAAGTGGTACTGGTAGTAATTACGGTATGTCGGATAAGGTAATATTTAAGGATTTTATACAAGATACTACATTCTTAGCCCTCTCGACGAACACTAAAATATGGGATATTAATTCTTTTAATGAGGAACTTTATATACAGACTGATAATACCCTCCAAGTCTTCAATACCGAGAGAGAGTTACTCTCGAGCTTTACTTTATCCACCTCCGCAGTCTCAGGACATAAGATTGATTTTGTTACAGAAGATTACATAACTAAACCATTAGTGTTTTCAAAGGATATTAATGGTAAGCTAATCGCAGATAAAATTACACTTACACCTACTACATCAAGCGGCTATACACTATCATCATATGCACTACCAATAACAGGTGCTGACCTCGGATATGACTTCGGTACTAAATTAGGTAACTTCGAAAACCCTACTAATGTATATAGTATGGAACAAACATTCAAAGAGTATGAAAATAAGTTTTGCGTACTAACTAGATTTGATAATGATTATGCTGGTTCACCACTTGATATAATCTGGGATACCGCGGATGGTATATGGAGTGACATATCAAGTGGTAACTGGTCTGTTAACTATAGTGGAGGTGAAGGTGCCCTAGACGATAACAGTGATATAATAATAATACCGAACCTAATACCTGGTAAGAATTGTATTGCACTGAACTGTGATCTGCTAACCGGTAAGACGACAGTGAATGTAAATGGTACCGAGGTAGCCAATATTAACATAACAGTAGGTATGAGACCTCTTAAGAATTATCTGAATAATAGCTTTTTTATAGGTCAGCCGAACTATAGTATCACGCCGATTTCAAATTTTATTACGAATCAGAATTTCAACGCCAAACTTATTACTGTTAAAAATTTCCGAGCGTATAATGCGCAGCTCTTCCAGGATTTAATAGACTATGAGTTCTTAGAATGCGCTGAGATCGACCCTATAAATTTTGATATAACTTCCGGTACACGAAACAATGCCGAAACTATTGATAACTTATTCAGCTACACTATACCAGGTAGCCTCGCAAATAGAGTAAAGATATATATTAAGAATGGCGGCTTAACGAGTAAAGAAGGTCAGATACTATCTGACACTCTTACATCAAAAGTTAAGACCTTCCTACCAAAAAATGTCACTCATGTTATTTTTGATTACAGTATAGGTAATAATTTCGAACCTGGAGATAGTGTTGAAATATTACGTGATGTACCTTCGCCGGTGTAAGTTAATACAGTTTTATTATAAATAGTGCAAATTAGTTTGAAGATTGATTTTTTAATATAAATACTTTTGATGTCGCAGTATACACTAAATAGCAATAGCATGTCTACCATTAACTTACAGGGGACTGGAGTACCTGTGGATGTTTTTAAGTATACAGAGGGCAATGCTTTCAAGTTCGACGGAGAAGATTATATAGGGTACTATACAGTATCTGGTAATCGTATATATCGTGGTAGGGTGGTAGATAGTAATACCGGCATCTTGTCAGCTGTAGATAACATTCGAGGTAATTTTATTATGGAGCGAAGCTTCTTCAATAGATCGGCGAACCAAGACTTTGAGCTTACAAATAACCTAGAACAACTAAGATTCCAGCCAAGTGAGTTTATTAACCAAAATTCTATTAATACTAAATTAACTAAACTATATGAAAATTTCTTAGATTTATATAACTACTCGTTTGCACGTAACAGTAATTTACCACTTAACTACACTGGGTTCATCGGAGTAACAGGTAACAACCCTACTGAGTACTTAAATTACACCACAAATTTAAACAGTACGTATACAGATACAGGTGATCTGGCCTTGCAAGACGCGAGAGGTTTTGAATTGATAGGTAACTTTAATAGCTCGAGTAACCCTCTGACGGTAGATACACCTAACACGTTTGCATCGATATATTACACCACGTCAGCCCTTCATGTATTTATAAATGCAAATACCCCTGATGCAGATAGTACGGCTACTTTTGTACTGTCCACAGATAGAGCAGACGGTTTATTCTCACAGCCGTTTCAAAATATTACTGATATTACGACGAATGACATGGACACGTTGTATGTCAGTGACTCTTTTCATAACCAAATTTATAGATTATACATCGATCCTGTTATTAATGATAAATCTCTCGGTGGCTCTTCTTTTGATCTTTTGAACGCAGGAGGATTTAAACTAAATACTGCCGGCCAAAGTACCCTATCTGGAGTTAATAATATGTATTATTTCAACGATGAAATATATACGTGGAACGAGGGTCGTAAATCAATAGTCGTCTTAGGAGATAACCTAGCTAGGCTAAGGGAATACAATAATAACATTTTCACGGAAAAACAAGTAAAGGACTTTGCAGTTAATGCTGTGACCGGGGTATTGTTTATCGTATTTGATGATTTTACTATATTAGAAATCGATTCATTGTTTAGATCCACAGCTATACTTCATACACCGGATGTTGGTCAGCTGTCACCAGGTACCCCGACACGTATTTTATTTTCACAGAATGATAGTAATATATACTATATTATTACCGATACTAACGTATTTAAGTTTCTGGTGTATAGTGGTACAGATGAACTGATAGGTACTTTTAACTTCACAGACTTGCCGGGTGTTAATTTTACTGGCACTCGTAAGATATTTGACGCCAAAATCCTCGCAGAGAATGAGAATAGAGACTCGTTATTCATACTTAATAAAGATACTGTTAAGGTAGGTGATGAATATAGAGGTAGAGATAGATTAATGAGGTTTAATGAACCTAATAATCTCTTAAATGTATTAGAAGATGCTAATTTTAAAATATATGATAGAAAAGATGTAGTAGTTAAAGAACAGTATTTTAATAATATTACTTTTAATAAGAGTCTGCAGAAACTACTCTACAATCACGACAACCTTGCTTCAAATATTCAATTTCAATTCAATGTAGCATATGGTACAGAGAGGCTTTTAGCACTAACAGGTATATCAAGTCTATCAGCTTCTGTAGTACAAGAACCCACCTATGATAATTTCGTTGGCGTAAATGAAGTTCTGACACCTCAAGTATTTAATAGATGTATTGAAAAGATTTACACTTACCAGCTAAGCATTATGAAGCACTTACAGTTTAATGTGACTAATTTAAAGTACCCATATAGTGAGATAGTACTCTTTTAATCTCGTTTTCTTTGATTAAATATTTGTATGGCTGATTTTACTGGAAAAAATATATGTAATACGTTCAAATCTATACTTAATTTAGGAGGCGCTAGTACTCAGAATTGTGTATTAAATGGTAATACCGCGTGTATAGTTACGGATGGTACAGGGCAGCAATCGAGTCTATATCTTCGCACTAAGGGTAATGGTTTAATAGCCTGCGGTACAGTACAGGTTAGAGGAGGTAACCTGAATATGTGCGGTAACAGTATTAACAACGCTAATCAGGTTAATGCTACCGGCGTATCTTCATCCGGACTAATTAGTACACAAAATAGCCTTGATGCTCAGGCTGATGTACTTGCAAGGCAAGATCTGAGAGCTTGCCGTAATCTAGCAGTAGCAGGTGTTGCAACTGTAACAGGTGTTATTAGAGGGTGCTCTGATATTATAGCATTCTACTCTTCTGATGAACGATTAAAAGAGAATGTAAATAAGATTGTAAACTCTAAAGAAGTAGTCAATAACCTAACTGGGTATTCCTTCGACTGGAAAGAAGAGGCAGATAGAGAAGGTAAGGACTTCGGTGTAATGGCTCAAGATGTTGAAAAGGTACTTCCGGAATTAGTACATGAAAGACCTGATGGATTTAAATCAGTCGACTACGTTAAGCTTATCCCATACCTTATTGAAGAGGTTAAGCGCTTAGACGCTGAGGTAGAAGAGTTAAAAGGTGCTTAATCCTTTTTTGTTGTAACATTATTAGCAGAGATATTATATGAGATTATATTATTATGTGCATAAATGCGATAATACCAATAAGTTGGTGCTAACTACTTCGTGTAAAAAAATTACCATGGAATCTCAATGCATTGAGTTGAGCCAAGCAGAAACACAAGAATACAGCTTACATATTAAATACATAGATTGTTGTGAATTAGATAAAAATAGCAAGTTGGTATCTGACCCGGTGATGGTCTTAGCTCAAAGGCTTCAAACTTTATCTGCAGATATACAAGAGCGTATATATGAACTGCGAAAATTAATTGTTGAGGCAGCTGCCCTTAACAAGGTTGAGATCGCTGGTGAAATCGCACAGGCAATTACAGCACTAAATGATTTTATAAATGAAGATTTTTCAAGTCTTAAAACTATCAAAGAAATCGATACACTTACGTGTCCAGAATTAAGTATAGATTTCCCGAAGCATTATGCAAGTAAAATATACAGAATATGATATACACGGTAAAGGTGTACCTAAATTACAACACGCTGAAGATTTAGCAGCTGCTTTAAAATCTCTGTCACCTAAAAGTGTATACGACAGATTAGAAAAAACAGTAAGAAGTGGGGCTCTAAATTCAGACGCTCCTCACGCTGTTAATGCATCGCTAGCAAAGCTCAGTGATTCAGATGCAATAGATTTATTACCGGTATTAAAGAAATGTTTCCCGTCGCTAAGATTTAGAATAAGCGGTAAATTCGTCTACGGCCCTGGTGATCGCATCGATGAACATACAAACTCCGATGACCCATCCGACACGCTATACATAACGTATGCAACTGGTAGGTCCAAATTCTCATACCGCTTTTCTCTAGACGGTGACTTCATCGATACTTATGACGTTGTTGATGGTATTACGTTAAGAGCATTTGAAATTACCGGTAGGTCACCCTACACATATCATAAAGTTGAATGTGAATCAGGCTACAGAGTTTCAATCGGATTGAGATATGTCAGTGTTTAATCAAACATTTAGTAACCACTCCTTAGGAGAAGATAAATATATCGATATAAAATCACTGGTTGTTACACTCAATGCACTAAGAGTCTTAAAATATACTGATAGTTATGATATTAGTAATACACAGTGTAAAGCAAGTCCGTTAAAGTCTAGCGTTATTAATTTTTACAAAAAGGAAGGAGTGTGTAGAGAGCCTATTGTTGTGACTGATGACGATTTTTGTTTAGACGGAAGACACCGTGTAACATATAGGAAGCAGATAAACAACTCGACATGCTCAGCATATATTGTACCGAGGGAGTATGTTAATAAGTTTATTAAAACTCGCTAGTAATTTAATTAGCAATAATCACTTGGAACGGTACATCTGCATAGCTTCTAGTATACCTCGATATAGTATTACCATCATCTCGCCCAGGCTCACCGGATTTTGCTGATTTAAGTTCTACGCACTCGACATATACCGCGGTATTACTGTTATCTATACTTACAGAGATAGCATATTGACCAGTAAATACACTATTTACCTCTGATTGTAATGTCCAGTTGTTTGCTAAGGAACCAACTGCGGTCGGTCTAGAACCGAGATCGTCAACTGTTATAGTAAATCTACCAATACCTGTTCTCGTTAATGTACAATTCCTGAGATACGATGTTCCCGGGAACGTAGGGTCATGCTCAACTGTTGCATTAACCCGAGTACCTGTTAGCTTTAATCTTCCAGAACCGTCAAAGTTAAAATCATCTGTTACTTTTAATCCGATTTCAGTGCTAGATAAATTCACACTTGATGTCTGAATACCGACTGCATCAAGAGCCGATAAACCACGACCAACACTCATGTCATACTGCTCTATATCATCAGGCTTAGCCTTAATGATGTAACTCATAGCAACGTATGGCTGAACGTTTTCGTGTGCAACATTATCCATATGCTGGTCATCATTTAATAGCTGCGTTGCAGTCATCGCATTGTAAGGCTTATTTGCATTCGGCCCTGCTGGCATGGTATTAGGATTGGTGCCATTGCCTTCACCAGCTACCCATCTTCCGCAGTAACTAGTATTGGTAATGGCTCGAGCACCTGGGTTAAATGTTGTCGAACCCGGCTTGTTTATCAGGAAAGGGTACCAATCATCATTGCCCGGTTGGGAAAATGTACCTGTGAAGTGCATATGGTTTATTTCCTGGCGAACTAATTGATGACAATACTGACCACCATATGTACCAAAAGGGGTATTGCATGACGAGTCCAGCAGAACCCTGTTTGTACCGTCATCACCTGTACCAGCGCCTACTATGGCTCTAGCTCTTACATCCGGAAGTGCATAATAAGCACCTGTAGGTGAAGTTGCACCACCCGATGTAGTTCGAGGTCCCCACTTCGTGCCGAGTAGATCTCGAAGCTCCGGGTAATCTGAACCTAAAAATCTGCGTTGCGATCCTAGGTTAATCCACTTATCATCTGGTATACTAGACTGACCCCCAGCCCATGGTATGATTGTACCGACAGGGGAGATATCATTGAAAACTAATGCAGTGCCGTCTCCAGGTACCGCTTCTGACCACGTTAGGTTACCAGATCCATCTGTCCGAAGAAAGTTCCGCGGTGATTCGGTTGCTGGAAAATTGTATGGTATGCTATTAATAGTAACTTGACCAGTAGATACAGATAACCTATTTGATACTTGCACCGCCGGTGAAGCAACACTACTAGTAGCAGTAATGCCTCTCACAGTATAATCACTGCCATTATCTAACACCCTGTTATTAACAGAGTTATCATCCAATACCCTATTAGTGATCGTACAATCAGCTATTTGACTATCTGTAATTGTTCTGTCTGCGATCTTATTAGCAGTAATTGCTTGGCCAGCTAACTTATCTGTAGTTACTGAGAAATTATCTAGGTTATTAGTCTTTACTATACTATCTGTCAGTAAATTACTTACCTGAATCTTTTTAGAGATGCCTGTATCATTAGAGGATTCTCTACTATTAATAATAATTTCATTAACATCGCTATTAACATTAATCTCGTTGAGTTCCGATATACGAATATCACTTGCCATATTATTATTTATTACAATAATGTAATATTATCACCGTCAGGATCGGTTATTACTCTATTTATAGCACTTAACCCATAACCTGATGTTGGGTATGTGTAGAGAAAATCAGTATCACTAGAGATAAATATATTATTCGGATCTGATGTACCAGGTACATAACCTGTTGAAACAAGTGTACCGTATGTGTACACAGTAGCGTCTGGTGGTAATAAGTTAGTCTGATTAAAGGTTATCTTAATTGGATCGTAGCTTGTAGCTAGACTAGTAAACTCATTACCTATACCTACTATACCTAAATCGTTAAAACTACCTGTAATAGCATCAAAGAACGTGGCGTATGTTGAAAGTACACCAGTCTCTAACGTAGTTGCTGGTATATACGGCATAGCTATATCTGTATAGTTAATTAAGCTAGTAGATGATAAGGTTGTTATGTGTGTAGGTTCACTAGATAGTGAGAAAGCAAAAGCATATCGCCTGCCTGTATGTCCTTGTAGCTGAAACCCTGCACCGCTTAGAGCAATATCACCGAATGCTGACAGCGCGCTCGATGGAGACAGCTCAGTCCTTGCTAAGAAGAAGTTATCAGGATACTGGACTGTGTCTTCAGGGTCAGTATTAAGATAGATACCAGAGAACACACGTGACGTCGTTTGAAGTTCGAGATACGTTAACGGGTATATAATATTTTCATCCGTCTCTACGTTAAAGTACGGTACAGCACTCCCACCTACAGTAAACAACTGACTGTTCAGGACCTCTATGTTTCTATCTACAATATTTTCTGGTGTTGTTCTAAACTCAATAATATGACCTGCTGATAAAGGGCCTGTATTCTGATCTACCTGCTCGTACTTGATAGTAATGTTAGCTGATAAAGTAGTGTAAGATGAGGCGTCAGTAAAATATGTATGTGATATACTTGTGAACGGTAAAGTATTTGTTACACCACCACTAAATTTAGCTGAGTATGTAGTAACACCTCTCGAAGCCGGGTCACCAAAATCGATTTCAACACTATTAAATCCAGGCTTATCAGAGTGAAAGTCTATTACATCGGTCTGAATGCCGGACAACAGAAAAGTGACTACCGTATTACCTTGAATAGCCTCTCTTGTTATAAAACTAACACTACTATCTTGAGGTTGATAGTTGGATAAGTTTACGGTTAGTGTATGTTTAGAATCTAAGTGTGCCATAAGTCAGGTCTTGTGCAGGATCGGATGTTATACTCCGAGCGTTAAAGTTATTTATAAACGTATTAGGAGAATAAAAGTTTATAGTTTCAGTAAGGTTGTCTGGAGCTATTATATAGTTATCAGCAACCGTAAATATATCACCGTTAAGCTCAAACACAAGTACATGTATAAAGCAAGCGTGATTTAAATCTCTAAAGTTCGTGACCGCAATAAACTTGCCTTGCTTACTATTATACGCTAGCGCAATGTTTGTTATCTCGATAATATTAGTATCTAAGTTGAAAGTAAAATTGTCAGCGAAATAACTCTGATTTTGCGAGGTATTAGTTACAAGATTTACCTCTCTTTTAGTATCTTTATCGTACTTAAACATCTCGAACTGGAAGAACTTAAGGTTCGTTGGAGATGTCGTGGAGGGATCACTAGTAAGTTTAATATAGAAGATATCACGGCCGCGTCTAACAGGGTTACTGATATTACTAATAGTAGTGGTAGCTTGGTCGATTATTATCTCCTTATTATACTTCCTAACCGTTGAAGAGAATTGCGCCGGGGTAAATTTACCGTCTATATAGTCAATGCTATCAATGACGAGGTAACTCTCCGTCTTAAAGAAGAATATAGTTTCAAAAATATCTAGATCTTGGTAATTACCACTTTGCAATTGCTCTCGTAAAACGGGATCATAAGTAAAGCGACTAAAAACGGTGCCGAATTCATCTGCTATAGGCCTTACTGTACTATTAACGACGTTAGCAACCTCGATAAGCTTACCTTTATGTCTAATACCAGCTATTGTTTCTTTACGGTTATCAGTGGGTACAGTTTCAAATACAGTTGAATATCTTTCTTGAACCGGTTCGGTTCCTTCAAAATTATCAAGATTTCTATTACTCGCATCCGTGACATTGGTAATATAAAATAGGTTACCGTAAATATCACCTACCTCTTTATATATTTGACTCGGGACTGTAAGTTTCTCGATACCAACTAATGGAGTGATATTATTAGGATCAAACAATCTCTGCTCAGTCGTATTATATGAATGGAATGTTTGATCCTTACTATCTACTTCCGGCAGAAATCTACCAAATGATGATGATACATTTTTAAACCGGTTAAATGTACTATTAAATATGAGTGGATTAGGTCGCATACAACCCCCGACGCCCTCTACTGAACCATATCTAGATGGATTTGGTATGACGTATATATTATTACGTTCAAAATCATCAGTTACAATATAGCTACTAAAGTCACACTCCATTTTAAGAGCACCTCTTACCGATGGCTTGAAGAATAGACCGACACTTCTTTCACTCTTAAACGAATTACCAGTAACTGCCAGTGTAGAAGGGTGATTGACGTTTAATAAGTTTCTATGCGGGTATCTGGCTGTGAATAGTTTATCGTATACATAATCCGTGTTATCTCCAGTAGAGATATAATACATATCAGTACCTTGGCAGTTAACAGGAATCTCTTTTGTGAGATTAAAGTTTAAATCTACTCTATCACCAGTATTTTGGTAATTAACAAATTGATTACTCGGTAATAATGATAGATCTGGTTGATTATATGTAACTAATAAGCCTGGAATCTCCTCTAAACCAACGCCATTAGTGTTTATAATGTCAATAATAGCCTGATCATCGTTTATATAGAAAGAACTGCTTATCGTATTTGTATTAGACGTGAAATAGTCAGATCTATCGCCCGATACCGAATCATAGAAAGTCGAGGGCTTAGTAGGGTCCAGGTCAAAGTAATCGTTGAATGTATCATAGACTCTCTCGAAGCTGATATCGATACTATTAACGACCTCCTCAGGTGTCCTGCCGTTAGGGTTTATACCCGGTGCAACATCATCACCGTAAAATATATCAAGTATTTGATCCTTAATAAATGTTTCCGCCCCACCATCTGTGCCCTTTTTCTTAATATACTCCAAGTTACTGGTTATACTATTACGTTTCTTTTTGAAATATATGGCTATTTCTTTAATCTTCGATGTGAAGAAGGGGAGTGCAATTGTTAATTGCTCGTTATTGTTTAAATCTATATTATCAAAATAACGCCTCTCCTCGTTAGTGAAAAAGAGCATATTGATCTCCGATAAGAAATTAATAAACTGCGTTCTAACATCGATGTTAATAGAGGTTAACGAGGTATTTGTATACACCTCCCAGGATTGTAGATAACTCTGATAACTCGAGAGCTCATTCTCCTTATCATTGATATCAGCATACTTTAAAAAGTCAAGAAAAGAAAAAGGTTTATTTAAATCTCTCTTTGCATCATCTAAAGTATTTGTTACACTGAAGTATACAGGGGTGTCGCTTAAGGCAGGCATATAAAATATTTATTCTTGAATTACGATCCTGATATAAGACCTAGGTTAGTATATAGATTATGTGAAATGACCTTTTCCGCTATGCCCCATTTATCAATATACTGGTCATATGAAGTTAAGCTAGTCAGATATGTATTATTTACATTATCAAAATCGATAAACTTCTGTAGATAAGAGCCCTCTATTGTATCTATAAAGTCATAGAATACGTAGTACTTATTAATATCAGCACTCGTAATACTCGTAGGCATTATTAAGCCCCATCCCCAAGACGGGTTATATGCTGAAAGTGGGTACATATTATCGCTAGTATAGCCGATATCGGTAGCACTTAGAATATTAGTATTGAGCAATTTATACTGCTCACTAAATTTTTCATACGCCAATATATTCTTTGAACCTACACCGGTCTCGAGTAAAGTAGTCTCTATTGGTAAGATGTCTCCTCGATTCTTACCATAAAATTCTTTACTAATATAACCTTTTGAATCATAGTTGCCTTGGAATTGATTCTTACTACCCATCTGCCGACTTACACTAACAGATAGTATATCAATTAGCCGCGATAAGCTAGGTGGAAATTGCTGGTTATACTCATCCATAGTCATTGATAGCTGACGAATGAGAGAGTTCAGCGAATCTACGTTTGCATAATCCGGATCATTAATGTTAGCGACGTAATTACTAACTTTCTCGTGAAGTTTAATCCCTAGTGTCTCGGGGTAGTTATTATTATCGCCGACGATTTGACCCAGTAGTTGTTCCATAAAGATCGGCTCGCGTTGCAGTACGGGTTGAGTAGCTAGGTCCTTATAATTCTGTGCCTGATTATTATCTTCTCCAATCTTCCTGATATCGTATATCGGCTCCGCCGGATATACATCAAATGGTGTAGATACACCTGAAACTGTCACACCACCACTGGTGTAATTCACCTGAAGTCTCAGATCTGTATCGGCGACAGATGTCTGTATAATACCCTTGAGGTAACCACCACCAGGACTAGCGGTAAGATCTCCGTAATTAGTACGGTATGTTGATTCCCCATCTAAGACAACCGTACCGTCACTTCTTACTAAGAATACATCTAGACCGCCCTCCTCAACTATTATAAAATCCTCTATAGTATTTTGAACTTGTACTAGCTCATCCACCGGGCCTGGTGTCTGAGTCTTTAGTAGCTCGACTGAGCTTTCCAACACAGGGTACCTCTTTAAAGGCGTACCGCTAAGATCAACCATTTTAGCAGTAAAATATATATCTTGATTAACAAAATTAATTTTAGGTATATTAAATGATGATATGGAGGTTATGAAACCCGTAATGCCGTTAGTAGTGATACTTAAAGTCTTATCTTCTAATGTTTCAGGTCTTGCTGATATAGAATAGGAAATGGTAGCAGGCCCAGCATTAATTGCTGGTAAATCTGGGTCAGCACCTATACCGACACTTTCAGGGTCTAGAAAAACACGCGGCTCAAAAGCAGCAAATAGTATAACATTATGTTCACCCATAAGATTATTTATGTATAATTTTAATCTTCGTAGTAATAAAAGGAAGTACTACCTGATGTACCTAAAAATACTGTACCTGCTTCTGGTTTATTATATAAAAAGTAAGGTGGGTCGGAGGTAACTGTATTTAGCTTACCATATATAAACTCATTACCAGTCTTTACTGATTCTGTTATCAGCACCCCAGCATTATCTTCAATCTGCACAAAACTGTTAAACAGTTTTAAGTGAGCATTTATATCACTGTAATATTCTGCGTTTGTTAAAGTCTTACTTCTATTACCCGATACACTCAAATTAATAGTATACCCATCATCGGCAGAGACAGATGGCCAGCTTTGATATGAATTAAACCTAGTCAGTATAATTGGATTTTCAAGAGTCGAGTTCAATGCGCTACTGCCTTCTTGATATGTTAGAAATAATCTATCAGGTATAACGTTACTTATGTTGAAAATAGGTCGCGTCTCAACGCTATAGAAGTTCGATGCACTATCTACTGCTACTAATGTAACTTTATATTCACCCGGGTATTTATAATAGTGGGATGCAGTGAGGTCTGTTGATATTGTACCGTCACCTAAGTCTATAAAATACCGATAACTATCAGCTAGAGTTGAAGCAGATATTCCGTTAAGATCTGTACCGGAAAAATCAGGAAAGATTCTAAACACATACTGCTCATTTGCAAATCCTGGAATAGCGGATAAACCTCCCCATTTACTCTCTCTCGTAGACGGGTCGATGACTCGTACGGGTAGGTTTATAGGTGGTAGGGTACTATAATCTCTATCAAAATTATAAATCTGAGATTCTGGTGATGTTATAGGCATAATTAATCAATAATTTCTACGTTAATTCTACTCTTCAAATCACTACTATATAAGAACGGAAATTTGAAGTACGGCAATGATACGTTCGATCCTGTGCTTTCAATATCGACATCGGGATACGCAGCGTTGAAGTTATACATGTTCAAGAACGGCACACTTCTAACTACTTCACCAGTATCAGCATTACGTTTAACAGTTCTTATCCCTGCGACGCCTTCAATCGCTAGAATTTTAGTAGTGATAGCTGTAATGTTAATTATACCACCGAGTTCTAGATTTGCCGGGTCGAACGCTTCCTCGAAAACGTTATTAGCTTCTTCTATAATACGTGCCGCACTAATTCTATTATTCTGTTTACGTTGTATGACTAGTTCAGTGTACTCAATATCATCAACAGATGGCTTGTCATTAAATGTATCTTGCAACCCAACTGTAACTCCGACATATACCGGATCCATTGGTTGTATTTCGGAGTTAATAATCTTCTGTACCCGAGCAGTATTAATAATTTCTGATTTCTGCGCCTGTGTTAAGTAAAATAAATTATTATCACTATCTGCTATCTTTATCTTCGGTACCATGAAAGCGTATACCTGGTTAGCCTGATTGGTAGTAGCGAATTTTACCTGATTAAACAAGAACCTTGAATCTTGGTTAGGTCTATCTAAACCTAGATCATAATAATACTTTATAACATTATCGACGTATGCCTCATTACTCACAAGAGCGGTACTAGTGACGATATTACTATAACGCTTTTCAATAAACGCTTGAAAATCATCATTTGTTACAATCCTGTTCTGCGCAAAGAAGGTTCTAGGGGCATTTTCTTTAATTTGATCAACTGTTTCAATCTCACCGGGGCTAGTTGAGGCAACAGAATTTGTAAATGCTATTGCTGAAGCAAGATTAGGTGTTAATACCTGCACATTAGTCTCGTATATATCGGGCGATATTGCTTCAAATTGTATCGATGTAAATACATTAATATTATTACCGTCTAGCTTACCAGCAGAAACTCTACCAGCGGTACCATCACTCTTTAAGTAATATATAAAGATCTTATCTGCGGTACCGAGCTGGACACCATTCACACCGTTACCAAATTTTATTTCATAAAACCCATTCTCGTTTAAACGCTTCTCGAATACATAACTCGTATTAGTAGCATTAAAGAGAGAATCAATCTCATTGAATTCATTGTATTTGTTGGTATTAGCACTCTGAACATATACGTTAATGGAGTCAGCCTCGATATCAATCGGCGTCTGGTTAATATTATCTCTAACTAATAACGTTACAGTTTCAAACTCTTCGCCAATAGCCCTAATGACCGGGTGTTCTACATACTTCCCTTGATACAGCAGGGTATTGTCGGACAGTGTGGATAGGCTCTCATCTGCAATATTAGTCTTACTAAATGTTGCATCACTGATAAATGAGAAGTCAGTGCCATCGACTGTAAAATACGAGTACCTCTTTATGGTATATATGTTTACCGGTAACCTACTGCTAGCTTCTGCTTCAAAGGACAATACTCCTGTTTTGTAACCGGTAGGCTTGTACCCTATAAGCTTAGTAATCCTGTTAATATTCTCAAAAACAGTGGCTTCGTTGAATAAAGATTCAGCAGAGGTCTGGTTAAGATAGAATAGTGAAAGGTGATACGACAGGGCGATGATATCAATAATAGCAGATAGGTTACTACCTTCAAAATCTTGGTCAGTAAAGGTACCACCTTCTCTTAAACGGTCCTTAATTAAACCCTTTAAAGTTAGAGCATCGAAAGTCGCATACGCGTTCTTCGGTAAAGTAAAGTCAGTATTATCCGCCATATATTTATTTATGAATAAAAAACATTAATTAAACGGAAAACCCGGAACGAGACAAATTACCGGTTAGATTAAATTTAGCGCCTTTAAATCTAGGAATACTGTATGTGAAGTTGCATATGTAACTATGATTCTCAATATCTGGTGTTATTGTCAGGTTAATAATGTTCACCCGTGGCTCATTTGCCGCTACATTATCAATAATACCTGTACCAATAGCATCAGCTCGTTCTTCTGTTACCGGTAAAAAAAGAAGGTCACCGAAATTGATACCAAATGTGGGGTTGAGTGGCTTCTCGCCAGGTGATGTTGTTATAAGATTAATAAATGAGTTTTGTATTGCCTCGACATTTACATCATCTAGAATGTCTCTAACTTCTTTAGCTTTATCAAGCGGGTTGTTATTTGTAAAACCTAAAACTAAATCTAGTCTAAGGTCATTATAAATAACTTTATTCGCTTTCTGTGGTTGAGCTTGTGTTAGTATGTTTAAGTTAATCTCGGCCATTGTATATATTATTTAAGCTATGGAATTATTAACTCGAAACCATAAATAATAATATGGCGAACAAATTTCTAAATCTTATCGAAGCAACTATAGAGAGAATGACTAACGGTGGTATCCTGACTGGTGATAGAGTTCAGTTAGTAGACGGTTACAAGTCTCATGAAGGCTTTGCAAAATTACCCAAAGCAGTCCAGGACCATATTGAAAAGATGTTCAAGGATACAGACCTTAATAAAAAGGTAATTAATATTAAAACCAAGTACCCTAGCTCCGCGCCAGGTAATGAGGACAACAGAGGAGATTCTTTCATCGCTACAGTAGCTATTGAGCTTACTAACGGCCTATACGATAATCAGAATTCAGTAACTGTTCCCATGGGTATACTAGTTGCTGACGATGGTGGTCATGGAGCTGATTTTGGAAGTGCTCCAGTACCTGACTCAGTTAAGTACGATAACAAGGTTCAAATTGATCCTGTCGAAGCTGAGGAAAATGAAGAGCAGCAGCAAACGATGACCCAGCAGGGCGATAGTCTTAAAAAATCTGAGCGTTCGCTAGCTAAGAAGAACACTAAGATACCCTCAAAGCCAGCTACACCGTCTCCGGCGGTTAATGAGAACTATACTGCACAGTATATGTCCTAAATCTTGCTTAATGCTACCCAGCAGGCAAATGCGTTAATTTCTTTGTCTAGTACAAAGACATCTTTATACATATAATCACTAAGCACGAGAATATATTCTCGCTTCTTATCGTCATGGAGAGTACTTGAATATACAAAGTTCAAGTACTGCTTCATGAGATTATGATAGTCACCTTGAAACTCATTTTCATTCTCGATCAGATACTTGCGTAGTCCCATCACGTCACTACCTTGTACGTCAGTATGTATCCTATCGACAAGCTCTTTACTATCTAGAGCGATATCGATATTAAAATCACCATTGATACACGCTTTCTGCACCGCGTTAATAATCTTACGAATATCAGGATAGTTCTGTTTAATTACATTTACAAAGTTAGTCTTCTGGTCATCATCGATCTTAATGTCTTCAGACTTTATAACGCTAACAATACGTTTCAACACATCATCAAACGGTGGATTAAGGTCGAAGGATTGAGCACGGCTCTGAATAGCCGGTATGATCTTATGCTTATAATTTGCAGTTAGAATAAAGCGAGTCTGCCCGCTATACTCTTCCATAGTATTACGTAGAGCACGTTGACCGTCGATAGTTATACCGTCAGCCTCATCAAGTATAACTACCTTAATACCACCAGTAAGCGACTTGGTCTGACTAAAGCCAACAACCTTTGAGCGAATAGTATCGATACCATTCTCGTCTGATGCGTTAATATACAGATACTGACACTTTAAGATATCCTCAATGAGAATTCTAGCTAATGTAGTTTTACCGAGACCTGGTGTACCTACAAAGAGTAGATTGGGTATCTCGTCTTCAATAGATTCGAAATACTTTCTATTAGTATCCGATAAAACTAAATCAGCTAGCGTCCGTGGCCTATACTTTTCGACCCAAAGGTTGTTAAACATTACTTTCTTTTCTTTTTCGGTGGTTTAGTAACAGTTACGGTTACTGTTTTACGTATCTTAGCGTTACCTACTTTCTTTTCTGTTATTTTCTGTCTAGTTGTCTTTCCCATATCTTTTTACTTTTAATGTTAATATATTATAATGGTGTTCCTTTATTCTCAACTGCTTTATATTACTTGCCTGTTGAACCGAATCCACCTTCACCTCTTTCAGCTACTTCAACCTCATCTGCCCACTCAATCGTGGTCGTCCAATTCTTTTCTACCTTAATTTGAGCTACCTTATCTCCTACTTTATAGTGGTAATCTTTATTAGAAAAATTATACATCTTCACTGCACAATCACCTCGATATCCGGTGTCGATCTCACCAAGATGCGGCTGTAGACCAGCTTTAAAACCTAAACCAGACTTAGGTTTAATTACAAACCCGAAACCGGGGGTAATATAACCGACCTTAATACCAACAGGCACTACAGCACTACCAACAGACACCTTATGATCATAATGTGACCGAGCACCGGGGATGGTCGTATCTTCAACTGCGAACAAATCATAACAGTTATCGTCATTATGAGCCTTTTCAGGTAGTTTAGCGGCGTCATGGGTCTTAACAAATTTAATCTCCGCGTCAATTTTTACATCAGTACTATTCATATGTATCTATTGTAACGGCTAATCTTGAATATTCAAGTGGTTATATTAAATATTTTTATGTCGAAAGAGGAAACCAATCCAGATGTTAATGATTTACTAGATGCGCTTAAAGTGAAAGGCGATATCAAGGTTAAGGCTACCTCAAACCAGAATGAAGAATTTACACTCGATAAGGATGATATCGAAGCTTTTATCTTGAATAATACCGGAAAGCTAATTAAAGATAGTATGTCATATATCGACGATATAGGTGCATATGTTTCTGCGGCTCCAGATAGTAGGGATGTTGAGGCGTTAGCTAAATTAATATCGTCATCAGCTACTGCACTAGACAGTTTGCAGAAGATACACATCGCAAATGAAAAAAATAAAAACTCTATCTTTATAAAGACATTAGATATTGAGAGTAGGAAAGTACTGCAGCAGAGCGACCAAGATCATAAATTACTTCTCAATAGAGAAGAGCTAATGTCTAAATTAATTATAGATGCAGAAATTGTAGATGATGGAGAGGCTATATCGACGCAGGCTTAAGCGCCTGTGGCCGCATACCTATCATCTAGATCAGCTTCAATACCACTATTACCAGCATCTATTTTATTCTTTAGCATATCTAGTGTAGTAGCTACTCCCTCGATCGTTGTATTATAGGCCAAATCAATACTGGTTCTATTAAGATCTCTATCCTGCCAGTTAACTTCTTTAAAGAAGTTAATAAAGTCTGCCATATTTTTAAGCAGAGTTTTAATCTTGGCGTTTACCGGGTCCTTCAGTAAAAATAACCGATCTATATATAGATTATCATTAACTAGATTATCACCGTGCGCAGTTTTAGCAATATTTACATCCGTAGTTGCTTGTAGGCCTGCAAGGCTCGTCTTCATTAAAGCGTCGGTGTAGACGGCGAGTTTTATATTGTTATCTAACTGCGTCTGTGATACTTTGTTGTACAGAGACGCAGGGAGAGCGTTGGGGTAGTTAAAAGACGTATCGTAGGTATCAAAGAAGGGGGACGTGCTATTATCAATAACACTAGTCTGATTAACGATGTTACCTATATCGTCACTGAAAGCAATTAAGTATACATTACCGGCGCCTAAACTATCAGTAATAAAATCTTTAACAGATGTCAAGAGACTTTGATATTTTTCAATGAAGTATAATTGAAATTGCTCATTATAGCTATCGAGTTTTGAATTATTCAACTCTATATATACATTACTAATACTCTGTGCAATACCATCACTGCTCTTAGCCTTCTCTAGGTCTATACAAGTACCCAACTCATCTAAAAATTCTTGAAAGCTCTCGAATAGAGAGTTATTTGCTTGGTAAAAATCGGTACTAGTTTGCTGTACCATACCTACATACTCTGGTGTTAAAGAAACTTGATTACTCATTAAATTATACTCTCGTTAAAGTTGGGGTTACTGAAGTGATTGGTCTTTATACCAACTATCCGTTGAATGTAGTTAGATTCATCAATAAATTGATGCTCTACCTCTGTTAGTAGATACATACCTAATACCTTATTATCATATTGATTTTCTATATATGCTCCCTGCCTGTCAACAGAGAAGAAAGTACCTGTCTTTCTTAAGAGCTGGCCCTTAATTATAATCTCTATAGCCATATTAGAAAACAGACTAGACTTTAATAGCTTATTAGAACCGTATGACTTCCTGATTTCCGAAGATTCACCATACTCTGAAAAATTTGACTCAAACGTTTGATTCTCTTTTTGAAGATCTGTTAATGGAAGGTTAGGGTAAGGCTTGTTATTGTCACCTTTAAGTGGATTTACATATACATCACTAAACTTATCGCGTACCGTCGCGACGCTACTATCCTTAACTTCTATATTAAATCGCTTATTTTTAAAATCGTATGAATTGACAACCTGGGTCTTAATCGCTTTTTTATATTGCTCACCATCAGTATCAAAGAATTTATAATTTAGTACATCACCCTTACTACCAAATTCTAATGCACCTGCAGGTGCTTTTTTAGATGGCTCGATTATACTCGAATCACCGCTATCCATACCATTAATGGTAAAGTTCTCGACGAATAACTCACCACCTACGTTGCTATTTTTTTGAAAAGCTTTACCGAATATACTCTCCGCACTCTGTAAATTATATTCACCAGTGTAGTTTGATTTCTTTAAAAATGAAAAGTCGTTAGATGAACTATTACTTACGTGCCGGTCTAAAAGATAATTTAAATCGTCATAAGCTGTGTTATTAATAGGTGAGGAGTAGAATAGCTTGGATGCTCCAGCCTCGAACTCCGAATCATTAATAACATTTCCACCATCCAGATTATCATTTAGTATAGCTCTTATACTATCTCCTGTAGTAGCATACCTACCCTCGTTATTAGATTGTGCTGCTTCAACACCTTCCGGGGTTGCTAACTTACCAGTCGAAAAAAATGCTTTCTTCTCCTTTAGGATTTCCTCGTCTGCATCGCCAATATTAAAAAATTTACACTCAGTACCATTAATAGTAGTATTACTACCTTGCTTAATACTAAAGATATATCTGAGACCAAATGTCGTTTTAAAGTCCTTATCATCATTAGTAAACTCTGAGAGATCTCCGGAGTCTAGAGGAATAATTTCAATCTGAATAAAATCTCTACCATCACCGCGGTAAGTATAACCCTTTAATGGTGCAAGGTCGGGTTGAAATTCTCGGTCTGCCGGGTCAGTTACGAAACGCTCTATAGCGGATTGGGTATTATCGATGGCTATAGATCCCCTTACCCACGGGTCGCGGAGATTATCGATGAGCTTAAGTTCTTTGACTTCCCTTTTAGTTAAGGTAACTTTGTCACCTTCTGGATTGAACAAAGTTACTTTAAACAGATACTTCTGTGTATCAATAATAGCGCTAAATCTCTCTTCATAAGAGGTGTCAAAGTTATATCTCATTACTGTAATTGCTGTTTTATGCTGTCTATAGTAGGTTTTAAGTATTGCTTTTTGATATACTTTACCCGGCTGCCAGCTGCTATCTTAGCAGGGTTTGAGATATTATTAACCACCATAATTAACCACCATAGGTAGGTAGTACCGTAAATTCTATAGCTTAACGTTGTAATGGGTAGAGCATCATTATACGCTACTGTATTAAACAGTTCATCATCCATATCATCAGGCAGTTTTATTTTCTTAAGGATATTATAATAGAAAAAATCCTTGTCACCTGTTTCGTAAATCTTAAAGATATTCTCATACCTATACTGTTCGAGTATAGTTAGATTAGTAATATCCTCTTGAAATTTCCCTAAGTCAGCCATACTAATATTTATAACAGGTTAACTCTTATATCACCTATTCGGAGTATTTATTCACCTTAGGGTCTCGGCGGTAGGAGGCTATCACTGGCGATATCCTCTTTTGCCTTGTTACGTGATCTTGTAGGTAGGCCCTGTGTAGGTGCTTCTGCGGCAGCGTTCGCACCGCCAAAGGCGTCAAAAACGCCCTGAATGGGGTCTAGAGCGGCGTTTACTGTTAGTTTCGGCTTAGCTATATTAGCATATAAAAAGTTTCTAGTTTCAGGATTTAACCCGGTAACGGATATATCGAGCTGATATGCGTCGGGTATTATTGTCTCAATAGAAGTTGACGCGGTATCGCTCCCGGGTGATTGTATAGGTACCTCTATCGTCATTTTTCTACGAGAGCCTACATACTTTACACTTAGTTCCGAAATATATGCATAAGGCATAAATGCAACACCTGGTAAGTGTAACTCATATAGTACAGGCTGGTCAATTATACTCTTACTGATTCTACCAGGTGTGTTCTGGTAGATTAAGCCGAATAATAATTGCCAATTTCTAGAGATATCATCAACAGATATGGTATTGAGGAGAGGTAATGTAAAACTCAAAGTCTTACCCTCATCTTTCATTTCAAATTGTTTTGCCTTTTCAATATAAGTACCTGGCTTTACTAAATTTGCGGCGCCGGCAAGACCCTCCGCTAATCCCGCGAGTTTATTAGCAATTGGTGCCACTAAACCTTCATTAGCCTGACCGAAGGAGTTGTTACTCTTTATAAAGGTATCATCGAGGTATGGAAAATAATAACTAAACCCGGTATTCTCAAGACTATACAACCCGTCATACGGTGTAAGGGCCGGATTTTGGAATTTTGTCAACCCGCCTAACCGTACAGCTTCCTCTTGAAATTTATTCAGTAGGCCACTAACTGACTTACCTGCCTCAATGACCCCGTTAGCTAGTTGCCCTGCTAATCCCGGTGCCTCCTCATCACCGGTAGTAGTTACGGGGCCTACTAGACCAGTTATTGTGTTAACAGCGCCTTCTGCAGAATCTACAGTAGCGAGAGCACTATACGCGAGGTTTGTGACCGTAGAGTTGAGTTTAACTCTTTTCTCAATCAATTGAAGCCGTGGTACATCGTTTCTTGAACTCTTCGGACTTACAGTCCATGAGAAGTCATCTACGACATTAATTGGATCTGCCATTTTACCTTGTGTGTATCCTTCGAGGTTAGTTAGGTTAGTTAAGTCACCACCGGCGGCAGTGATACCTCCACCAGCCCTCTCCAGCATGGGTAATGTCTTCGTGCTGCCTTCTCTAAGATGCCATAGATTCATTATATATATTTATATTGCATGTGTATAGTCACTACACTAATTACACCATTGGTCCTGTTGAGGTTGCGCGCATGTCTGCTACGGACATCCCGGTGAAGTCTGATGTACCAGCATATCCAGGAGTTGTACGTCCTCCTTCGCTTGGTGTCAACGTACTAAATAGTAATTTGCCGAGATCCAATAATAACGTATTACGCTCTTCATCCAGTTCAATTTGTGTAGCCATGTGATCTGCATGCATTTCATGTAGATTTATTAATATTTTACCATTACTTTCAAAACCGGCTGCTAATGTTGTTAGGAGTGGTCCTCCTTCTTTCATAGCATATATGGTGTCCATCGGATTAGCTTGAGCTAATACTCGACCGTCTTGACTAAAGATAATGCCATCATCAACTTGTGCGAGTGGTTCACCAATTATTGGTTGTCTCAGGCCTTTAAACAATTTTGAGTTTAATGCCCATTCTCCTAATGTTGAAGTCTTATCACCTAACTTTTTTGCAATAAGTCCCCCTAGGAGCCTACCACCTACGTCACCTAATACACCACCAGCAATAGCACCAACTATGTTACCTGCTATTGGGACCCCTGATCCAATTGCACCTCCGAGAATAGCGCCACCAGCTCCACCAATAACACCAGTTACTGCTTTAATTAACCTTGTACCGACCTTTTCATTCAACTCAGCATCATCTATGTCACCGAGCTCATGCTGCTTTACCAACTCTTCCACATCTTTATATGTGAAAAAAGACTCGAGTATGGGTGCTAAAAGGGGACTTTTTAAAAGCCCTCTTACCAGTTTCAACGGTTTAACTTTTTGAATTGCGGCGCCTACTGGCTTTAAAACTGTATCCTTTGTAAATTTGAGTGCTCTAGTAGCTCCACTCCTCACTGCCCCGCCTACTGCCGCGCCGGCTCTTCCAACCGCTTGTGCTCCGCCCCTTACTGCCTGTGCGCCCCTGGCGGCTGCACTGCTCACTTTACTACCAACGTAGCTAGCAGCCCCGGAAAAAAAGCCTTTAGTTGCACTAGCGGCCTGACTGACTGCCTTACCGGCCGGTGACCCGGTTATCTTCCGAGCTATTTCAGCTGCTTTTTTCTTTGCTGCCTCCATTCCCTTCACGAGAGATGATCCAAACTTGGATATTCTACTTGCAATTCTTTCAAAGGCTCCGCCAAATTTAGTCGATATAGTATTAACTATTTCTTTAACTTTTGTACCGGCCTTTTCTATGCCTTTTTTGGCACTCGTGGCGGCGCTACTGAGCCTATTACCTATACGGGCAGCCATCTCCATAACCTTTTTACGCATAGGTGCAATAGCCTTGCTCACAGCCTTACTCGCTTTATCAAGTCGGCTAGTTACTCCTTTCCTAATAGATTTCGCCAAATCACTAATTCTAGTACCTATCCGTGATAATACATTCCCAGCTCTTACTGCAAACTTATCAATTCTCTTGTAAACTTGTTGTAAGCCTGATACAAGACCTACAATACCTTGACCATCAACTAATGCCGCAAGACCTGCACCGACTCCTACTAATTTTAATAGGCCCATTAGGTCACTATTATTTTTCTCCTGCTGTTTTTCTAAAGCTGCTTCAGTCTCGCGACCGAAAGCTCTAGCAAGATCATCTTCAGCATCAGGTCCAAAATTAGTAATTACAACATCTTTAGGCCTTTCTACAATATCTCGTGGCCCTTGAGCTTCGCGCGGTGCAGTAGAGCCTCGCGATGTTGTTGATGCGCGCGCGCCCTTACCAACCTCTTTCTGAAGGATTTTTAGTTGGTTCGCCGTATCAGCTGATACTTTAGTTAGTAGCGAAATTGCTTCCGCAATAGTAGGTTCTGCCATACATATATTTATACATCACACTACGATATAAATAGGTCTGGGGTAATATCTAGTTGCTCATCGGCCGTGAGGTGGTTAGTTAGCACTTCTTCAGCGGCTCTAACCTTACCAATATAGTCGTATACAGGTCGTAACTGCACTGTATCGAGCTCCTTAATAATATCTATGCTCTTAGTATCTTTTCTAATTTTAAGAGTCTGGTCACCAATAGAGATGGCTTTAATAAATTTTAATGATTCAAAATGATACACGTCACTCAGAAGAGATTTAGCTGAATTACTCTTATACTTACGTAGAATAAGACCGTTAACGATATGGTCGTCATCCATTGAAGGTGGTGCAAGGTGAAATGTAATATCGTCAACTGTGACGCTTTCTGGTGCAACTTCAAGCTCAATACTCTCATTTCTAGTGAGCATCTTTTTGATATCGAAGTCTATACTATCTTCGGTAGTAACGATACCATCAATATATCCTTTAAGCGCGAGGATAAAGTTAGTTCGGTCAATAGTATTAAAGACGGGTTGATACTCACTAATATTCTTTTTAAGAATAGAATACATCACGTTATTAAATTCTAAGATAGCTATAATAGGGCTGCCAGCACTTGATGTAATGTTTGCTACAGTTTCGATGATCTTAGATTGCTGTGCGAGTGTAATAGGAGCAATATCAATGCTACTCTTAAGTGTAGGTGAGAATACACTTATAACCTTTTTTGCTTTTTTAAGCTCTTGAATGATACTACTTACATCGGACATATCAATATTTACTCCCCGTTGTCCGGAGTTCTACTGTTTTCGGCTTCAGTTTTCTCAGCCTGTTCTTTGGTATAGAAGTTTAAATTAATTTTAAGCTCCGGTAGTGTATAGTACTGTAGGTCGTGTCCTTTTAAATTTAGACGTTGCGATATATTGTACTCGAATTCATACATCTCCATTAGATCACTAGTGAAAATTTCACGTAGGAAGTATAGTATCGATGCATTATACACATTAATTTCTGCTCTATTTTCAAGAATATCCACGCCACTCCTATCCTTGATCTTATTTATAATGCCGGCAACCTTTATAATATGTATATCGGTTTCATTTAATATTAAGATCTTATCGTGTATTGAAAACCTATCTACATCATTACCATTAACATCATAAAGATAATCCGCTACAGTAGCTGTAATATCCTTGCTATGAAAATACTTAGGTGTCTTGAACTTACATCCACCGTACTCAAAAGCATCCTCTCGAAAGACACCTATACATTGTTCCTTCAATGAAAAATTAACATCTCTATCGTCGTGAGTGAGTGTTATATTATTACCTAGTATAGAGTTTCTAATATATATTAATGCTTCAAATTTATCGATAATATTGAGATCGTAACTAGATGATATGCGCTGTGTGATTGTCTCGAAGCAATTATTAATCTCCTCTAGATCACTTGAAAGGAGCATCTTACATATATTTTTATATTCTATGTAAGATAGCTCTTCAAAGCGTACTAGGCCTCGTTGAAGAGGTATTGATAGTTGACTTGAGACCATTAAAATATTTTATCAATCAAGTCAGGTAATGGCAAGTATAAATTATCCTCTAATGTATAGTGGGTGTATGCCCACCTGGTGTTATATGTTTCAAGTGCCTCCCTATCGTATGATAAATTTCTCGTATCTACACTCATAGGTACGCAGTTATAAAACTTCCAGACCTTTCTAGGCACCTGTGATAGTTTTTGAAATGACCTCGTGTACTGTACTATAGTTACGTTAGTCTTAACATTTAGTGTCGAGCTCTCGGGCCTGGCGACCATACCGGCATGTGCACCTAAGATAACCCATGGTCTGACTAAACTATCAACGAATGATGTATTGGTCTCTCTAAAGTTTATGGTAAGCGGCGAGAATTTTACACGTCCCTGGCCTATGAGGCCAGGTATAAGTCCCATATTATTCGCGATCTCAGCATGGCTGGTCTGAAATGTATCGTCTGGAATAGCGGCACCTTGCGCAAACATACACCCATTAATACCCTGAAATGGGTAAGACGTTAGTACCGCTCTAGCTCTATCGATATCGAAACCTTTCTTATCTGCTTGTACTGGTTCGAGATTTTGTATTACATTAGTCCGTAAACCACTTGGAAAATTATCGAAGAATATAATATACTGAGTTCTTAGTGGTATGGTACCGATCCATGACTCCATGGACTTTAAGAATGAATCTCTAAAACTCACTAATGGTACCCCAGGTATATTAGTACCAAGTAACTGTATATTAGGTTGACCTAGAGAACCGCCTAGGTTACCTTGCGTCACGCTTTTTACACCTTGCAGAAAATTGCCTGCAGCATTAAGAATACTCATACACAAATATTTAAGCAAAAAAAAGCCGTACCAAATAGGTACGGCTCTTAAAGTTATAAAAATAAGTGTTACGCAGTCTTTCTATAAAACTGGTAAGCAATAGTAACAGTGAAGGTTTGTACGTCACCAGAAGCTGTCACATCGTATGATAGATCACCGACTGAACGTATGCTAGCGCCAACCAATTGATACTGTGCTAGTTGATTTAGTTCCTTATCTAGCTGCACTAAGTCGATGACAGAATCGGCCTTAGGTGTAAAGTAATTACCTGTAGATGTAGAGTCATCAAACGTATCATTAATGACCTGTTGGAACTTCTCATACAATTTATATGATTCATCAGCTCTAAAAGTTAGAGAATATCCACCAGAGTTGTTATACTTAACAGTACCGGGTACATGAAAATCTAACCCCATGTAAGGTACTACAACATCTTGAATTGTCTTACCAGGTAGAGTAGCTGTAGTCGCATATATTAGATCCTCTTCATCAATAGATATATCACTACCGCTACCGAAGTCAATGTTAAGTACCCTGAACAAGTTATTTCTTGCGAAATCTCTTGCTTGCGCCTGAGTATAAAAGTCTTGTATCGTTTGTTTAACGTCTGCCATGTAATTATTTAATCTAGATTAGTTGTTTTTTATATGAGTTCAAAAAAAAGCCGACCCTTTCGGACCGGCTTAATTTGTTAGTGTTTAGTATTAACCGACAATCTCGTTGAAGTCTGTACCTGTACGAGTTGCATAGAAGTTAACAAGAATGAATTCAGCAGCGCGAACTGGCTTTAGGTAGATATCTACCACCATTTCATTTTGATCAATAACGTCTGGAGTGTTATTTCTTTCATCGCATACGATCAAGTAATCATACAATCCTTCAGTATTCTTAGCATTCTCGAATATTGGGGTGAGTGTATTAATAACTCTCGTTCTTGTGAGTAGCGTATTAGGCTCGAACAAGAAGTACTTAACTGTATTTCTTGTCGCTTTCTCAAGATTCAAGAACAGTCTACGTACATTGATTCTATCAAATGCAGTCGGAGCTGCTTGTAGAGTCTTCTGTCCGAATGTTACGAAGCCATCACCCGGGAAGAATGCAACTGGGTTGACCGAGTTCTTATAAAGTTGGTCTCTTTGCTTCTGCTTAGGGTACAGCGCGATATCATTAACACTACCTACTCTACCTCTAGTAAATCCAGCAGGTGCGAACCATGGTTGGAAGTTAGCATCTGTATTAGCCATTTGACTTGCAGCAGTACCAGAGAATGGCACCCATACTTGATCGTCTAATGAACTATCATAAACCTTATTCCAAGCTGCATATGTAGTAGAGTAACTTGAATTAAGAATAGTCGTAAAGGCTTGCACGGGCTTTGATACATTCAACGAGAAGTTCTTTTCAGGATCATCTAGGGTCTTGAAGTTACGTCCTTGTACGAATATAGGCCTTGGTAAATCGGCAATAAACATATGATCCTTCCTTCTCTTCTCCGCAAAGTCGTTAAACCTATTGTAGATTGTCTTCCAGTTATCTCTGTAAGTCTGTGCTTCTGATGATATCTTAGTAATATCTGATTTATAGAAACCGGACATTGCTGAGACATTAGTTAGATCGTCGAAGTATTTGTCATCGCCATTGTCTTTTCTGGCAGCGTTAATTGTACCAAGACCAGCTTCAATAGTAATATCGAGATCAAAGACTTCAGGGTTCTCAATGGTGTCGAGTAATCTGTCAACCTTTCTCGGTACACTACCTAGATCTTTTTGCTCCGCTTGTAAGTTAGCATTGGCATAAGCACCGACTGTGAATAGTGAGTCAGCTGCTCCTAAAGTATCAACCGCTCCAGATAAGGTACTAAAGACGTTATTAATAAGAGCAGCACTAGTAGCTGGTACTATTGATGTCTCAGGAATATAACCACTGGATAGTAGCTGGAAGTTTGCAAAGCCTGGATCAGCATCGATTGCATTAGCTTCATTTGCAGTAAACTTACTATTAGCAATTCTTATCTTGTTAATAGGGTTACCATTAAGATCGAGCCACGTATCACCATTTCTGTGTGATAAGTTGTCATTAATCACGACTGATATATTAGGTGATTCATCTTCTCTGAATCCTAAGAAGAAGCTCTGAGGAGCTCCACCTTGCTGACTTTGCTGTTGTCTATGGAAGTCAAATGAACCTACATAATTTTCAGATAAGATGTAATCTAGTTTAATAACATCAGCAGCGAATACTGATTGTCTTAGTTTGAATAGACCGACTGATAATACATCATCGTACTGAGGTGTTGCAATATCGAAATCTGTGAGATTTTCCATGATCTCAGATATACTATCAGTCTCTTGACCGAATGTATTGGTTGTTGCATCATTTGCACCAGATAGTGTAAAGTTTAATCTCTGAGTTGGCAGTCTTAGGTAATTAGATGTAACAGTTGCGCTAGTAGCTACTGTCTCTGCTGTTAATATAGCATCAAAGTCTGTTGCATCGTTTAGGTTAGTATTGTCTGCAAGACCGAGATAATAACCTTCAAATCGGCCATTAACTGTCGTTTGCCCTTTGTTAAGAACAACTACTGCAGCGTTTCCTAGTTTTGCGAATGTGTCTGGAACCGCGGTTAAATCGTTAGTCCAGTTGAACTCGTCTTGTCGTAGTACTTGGAAGTATTCTTCCTGCGTTAACTCCATGTGGTAGGGTTTACCGAGTACGTAAATACCAGGTACATTTTGATCACCAGACGTCGGCTGAGAGTATGTTGCTAAGGTCTCACCAGTACCAGATAGTGCAATACCTACTGCTGGGTATGCAAGTGCTCCGTAAGTGTTACCGAAGCCTGCTCCGGTTTGTTCACCATACGGTAACCTGTACGCTTGAATATTAGCTGGTGAATTGAATAGAGGTCTAACCGAATGATAGAAGTAGCGTTCTGCTGGTGTAGTGGGCAATCCGTAGATTTGCTCGAACTCACTTAAGCTCGTTACTTGAATAACTTCGTCTGTTGGTCCTTTGTCTGCGAAACCTGGGACTAATATTGTGGTACCAGCTGGTATATTAGGTCTGAGAGACAAATCTATCTCATTAATCTCTACACCTGGTGATTGAATTGTACGTGCCATAATATTATTTATGGTCCAACGGGATAAAAATTACGGTAACTTCACTAATAATTGCGAGAATGCGAATTCAAATTCTATTTCAATCTCACCAGCTTCTCGGTAATTATAGTTAATACCACCAAGCGATACAGGAAATGCTTTTGTATAGTCAAATTGAACCATCGGTTTATCGAATTCATCAAGACCGTATATGGTAATAAGAGATTGATACAGCTCTGGTGGAGTAGAAGATCTATTCCTTTTTGTATCTGAAACACGAGATTCTGGCGATACTTTAACCGTGTTAGCAACATTACCCGCATCAAATACAGATTCCTTATCATCATTAAGGAGATCTAACCATTTGTATATAACCCAATAGTTTCTAAATTTACTATCAACAGTAAAGCTAACAGTTACATTTGCATAAGGAGGTCTTGTATTACTAGATATTTTATACGATTGACCGGCATAGGGTAGAATAACATCCGGTACTGTTACATCTGGCACAACAGCACCATATACAGAAAATTGTAATGAATTTTCGTTAATCTTATTGTTGTCTGTAGCCCCGATGCTATTATCATTAATACCTCTAAGACCTTCAGGCAGGTTGATAACACATAGAAATTTATCTAACCTACTTTTATTTAACTGTGATTGCTGTACTGACATATTATAAAGGTGTCCATCCCATCCCCATTAGTTGATCCAGGTCAGAGTCAGTATTTTGAGCATTGCCTATTATAATAGGCGTTGTATCACTATAACCATCCTCTCTACCTTCACCACTATATATAGAGGTTGGGTTCATAAAATATTTAATCCCGAAGTCGAATTGCTTAATCTTTAGAGGCTTGTTATTTTTATCAGTCTGTAGTACCTCAAAATATCTAGTTACTAATTCATCATCTAACATAATTAGGTTCCATAACATGGCCATTACCTTATCATCATGATACCCGGCACCTTTTTTAGCTGCCCATGTACCGTTTGGATACCTTACAAAGTCCTTTAACTCCTTTACAGTATGTATATCTTTTAAGTTAACTGCTTCGAGATCGTTGAGCCAGTATCTCATATTTGTAACTCCCTTCTGCTTTGTGTTAGTATGAGCAACAATACCTAATTGATTCTTCGCCCTACCAGCTGTAGATGCGCCCCATGATACAATATTATCATACTGATGGATCTTCTTTAAGTTATCGACGACTTGAGCTCCGCAATTATTTCTTTCAATACATGCCAGAGGACTTCCCCAGTGTTTTAGTATCTCGTGAACCTTCTCTGTAAAGTTAACTGGTGATATAGTATTAGAGGAGTATATAGCTACTTGGCGGATCTTAGTTAGATCAGAGTATTCGAAGATCTGTATAACTGAACTATCTGAACCTACCCCTTCAGCTGTATCTACACTCGCTATATATATACCATCCTTAATCGGCTCTTCCCAAAGCCGGTATTTACCCTCTTCAAATATAAATTTTGGATCTTCACATCCTGCCACCATACGGGCATATTGCTCTTCATTCAATGAACTCTCGCCTAAGTCTAAGAACTCGCAGTTAAACTCCTGGTTAAAGGCTTCCATTGAGCCGATAGATGCGATTGTATCATCTTTCCATTTTTCATCTCGACCAGGAATTTCATTCCATAAAATCTTATCACATGCCCAGTTAGATTCGCCTTTATCTGCTGCCTCGTATAATCTATGAAATAAGTTACCAGTACCATTAGCTGTCGATGCAACGAAGATCTTAGACTTCTTAGATGATGAAATAATAGGATATACTGATTTCCAGAACTCGTCGACGAGGTGAGGTTCAATAAAGGCAAGCTCGTCTAGTACAAGACAGTTTACGGATTGTCCACGAGCAGCTGTACCTGTCGTAGTAGATATACCGATTCGAGTACCGTTAGCAAATGTCACAGCAGTCTTACCGTACTCTTCAACACCAGGTTTAAGCCAGTTAGGGAGCTCCTCGTAAGCCATTCTTATACGCTGCATAATCTCAATAGCAGTCCCCTCCTTGTTTGCTACAACAAGTATCTTCTGGTCTCTATTAAAGCATGCTATCCATAACGCATAAATCGTCATCATTGTAGTCTTACCTATCTGACGCGACGCTAGTAATATAAAGAACCTATTATCTCTCATCTTACGCAGAGCTCGTTTCTGAGCAGGGTGTAGTTTAATTTTCTGCTTACCGTCATCGAGTGAGATGATGTGAAAGAAAGTCTCAGCAAAGTATAGAAGGTTCTTAGATGCCTTCTTAAGCTGTTTAATCTGCACTGGTGAATATTCAAAAACCGACCCTTTACTGGGTAGATTAGGGTTATTCATATATATCTGTTTATTTTTGTCAACCATCTATTAAATATTTACATGTCAAAACATAAAAATCTAACTGAAATTTGGGATGTCTATAAAGACTCCCTAATTAAAGAGTCAAAAGATAGTCGTAAAAAGGCTGCCGCCACCGGATGCATGCAAGGTGGTCTTAAGAATTTCGGCACTAAGGCAGGCCCTGGTCCAGTTGATGCCGATAGTAAGCAAGCTCATGATATTCAAAACAAGATGACATCAGACATCGCGGAGATCGACGGTTTCGAGCCAGCCATAGATCCGAAGAAGATGAAAAAGAAGGATAAGAAGGGTAACCTATATACACCGGGTAAGTTTTCTGCTGAACAATTTGACGAAAAGCTTGCAAAAAGGTACAAGGTAGATATAAATAATAATATGAAGTCAACATTTGATAAACTATTTGAAGAAGTAATGGGCGATGATACTGAGCTAGATGCTCTTGGTATTGAAGTGGATGAGGTAGAAGATACCGCTGAAGGTGAAGATACTGGTGACATTACCATTACAATCGACCGTGATATGGCTGAAGGCCTTTGCGAATTACTCCAAGCTGCTATGGGTGATGAATCCGAAGATGCAGATGCAGATGCAGAGGATTATGAGGAAATGGAAGAGTGCGACGAAGATGAAGATGACACAATGGACGAAGCTGTTGATGCTGAAGACCATGGTCACCCTCTTGTAAATCTTAAGGGTGGTCAACCAACTAAGATTAGTGCTGGATCAAATAGAGTTAAATCTACAGTAACTGGTAAAACAGCTGGTGGTAAAGCAGATGCTAAAGTTAAGAAGCAACAAGGTGTTGCAGATGAAGATCTTGGCGAGCCACTTGTAAATCAGAAGAAGGGTGACGCTACTAAGATTGCTGCTGGATCAAATAAGGTACACGCAACTAAGGCTAATAAGCCTGGTGAGTCACTATTCGCTTAATATCAAATAAAAAAAACTTAGACTAAAAAAGGCTGTAACTTAGGTTACAGCTTTTTTTTGTATAAATATAAATATGAACAGCTTTGCTACCTTCTTCTCCAATCGTGGACCAAGACATAGAGGTCATGGATTCACAGATACGCATCACTCGTATAGAAGAAAGAAACTCAACCTAGTACCTGATGCATACAAGAAGGACCTTGCAAAGAATCAAAATATCGAGAGATTAAAAGAACATCCTGGTACATGCGTATGTAATAATAAAGATTTAGAATATATTAGAGATACATACGGTATCGTGCCGCATAAGGACAAGGAACAAAAGCTGGGTAAGACTGGTATTATTATCTCTTACAATCCGCAAAACAACACATTCGTATTAAAAAAGTAAATGAGCGTCGATTATAACAATAACCCATTCCCTGGATTGGTTCAGAATGATCAAACATGTTGGAGATTTACTGATAAGTCGAACCAAGAAAGTGAACGTATTCTATTTGATAACTGGTGGCGAGAGCTGATTAATCAGTTTGGTGTCAAGACTACCTACTATGTAAATACTTTCAATACATTATCAGCTGATAATCTATACGGTGAGCAACCTACGAAGAGATTTGCGCCACCTGTTAAGTTTGTAATGGGTATAAACTTAAACGATAACGCTATAACTTTAAGTCAGTTCGGCTTTCTTAGTGATGATGAGGTTACAGGCTTTATACATATTGAGTCCTTCGAAGCTGCATTCAGCTCTTTAACGGCCGAAGGGTTATGGGGTACTCAGAATGACATAATTGAGCCGAAAGCTGGTGACATCTTCCAACTCTCTGAATTTGGTGAAGATAGGCCATCCAGTAGACAGCCTAAGTATTTTGAAATAACAGAAAAGCTAGATGAGGATATCACTCAAATAAATCCACTGGCCGGTCATTACGTGTTCTTAGTAAAAGCTAAACGTTACGATTACAGCTTCGAGCCTGGTATACCTTTTACATCTATAGGGCCGGAGTTCTTAATAACGCAACAAGGGGAGCAGGTTGGGGGCGATCCTTTATTCGTCGGGGACCATCCGGGTGATGATACCCTAAGCGTCGGCTTCTCCGGTAATGATCAGATCTACGAAGATTCTTTTGCTGGTAGACTATCAGGTGGTGAGAATCCAGAGTCGCTGCCTAAGCAAGTTAATTACGATGAATACGATGTTGATTCATTTAGTAAGGAGCAAGTATTCGATATGTCAGAAAACGATACAGACGTGTATGGTGAATATTACTAGATAACGAAGTTCGATAAAAACGCATCAGCCTCTTTCGTTGAGGCAAAAGTAATTTCCTTTCGACCATCGCCAGCATCGAATACATATATAAAGCTCTTGTCTTCGCCTCTGCTAGGTTTAATATTAAGCAACTTGTAACGGGTGCCTCTCTTAAAGAACTTACCGTATCTAGTTGTATTATTGAGAAATGTACTACCAGGAATATGTTGCATCTTCTCTACCTTCTAATACTCCTCTTTTAATATTAAACTTCATATCCTCATATCTCTCATCGATATACTTCTGGAAGACCATAGGCTTAATCCATTTATTATTCTTATCTGGATCCATACCTAACCTCTCTGCAGCTTCTGCCGCCACATTCACGCCAACCATTAGGCATGCAAATCTAGCTAAATAATCTATATCGTTTTCCGCTAGAACTTCGTTACCTCTGCCTTTAATTACTTTGTTTTTCTTCATACGTAATTATATCGATGTTCCTCTTTTAAAGTGATTTAAGGAGAGCACCTACCATAAAGTGCTTTATGTCTTTTCTCTCAATTGACAGTTCTAATATGGAAACAATAGTATTAAGCTGCTTCCGGAGGCCATCCTTAAACTTGTCATTAGATATTCTCGTTGTATTTTCACTATCTTTTGCTAAGTTCAGATTATCAATCTCTTCAAGTAGGAATGACCTTATAAGCGCGAGTGAGTCGCTTTTAACGTTACCTTGCTTAGCACATCCACGTAGCACTTCATCACCTAATTCTCGGCTAATGCTTGATACTATACCAGCGATTATATCGTCACGGTCTAGAGCTTTTTCTGATTTAAGCTGCTCGAACGCTGTTGGGCTAATTTCTGTAGTTATTTCTTCAAGCTTATTCATTATCTTTCAAAGTATATCGGGTCAGTTGTTACGGCGGTACCTATACCAGCAGTGCATTTAATATTTTTCTTGCACTTACTACACTCAACAACATTTACCTCATCAAATCTATAATCTACGGTTAGTTCAGTTCTCTCATCACAAGGACATGCTATAGTAATAACATTCCTATTAGCTTCCTTTATCTGATTAGTTTTAACATCTTCAAACTCTCTGATAACTCTATTACTGTATATTTGTGAAAAAAATGATGATATAATAATCTGTCCCAATGTCGTGAGACCGAACACGGACCAGAAGTACTCAGCAAAAATCGAAGCGAATATAAAGCTAACTAATGCTGTTACAGTTAACGATCTAAATAATTTATATAGGTTACTCATCTCCCTTTATTATAGCTAACTTACCGTCAAAATCCACTAGCTTTTTTGCTATATTCTGGAGTAACTCGTTTAGACTATCAATGTGCTTTACTTTCTTAGAGAGTACAGGGTTGAGCTTAGCTATATCGAGCATTTTAGATAGGTTAGATAGGTCGACAAATACATCTGCCATGGAAGTTTCTATAGCCTCTAACGGGTAAGGTACTCCGTTCATGGTCGGCGGTATTTCATTCCGCTGCTGTAGATAGTCTGCTGTCGTCATACCACCAGGGGTACCTGGATTTTTTGCACCCGGTCCTATGCCAGATACTTGGCGGTCAGTATCTGGTTTTTGTTGGTCTTCAAATAATCTACGCTTCATGTATATATTTAAGCTTTGGACTATAAATATAAATATGGCAAATAAATACTATAACCGATTTACTAAGGTTCTCCGGGAGCAGGATGAAGATCCAGCGTTAACAGACGCAGAGGCTTTAGACGCTGAGCTTAGTGACATCACATCTGACGAGCTAGGCGCAGATCTACCAGATAATGCTTCAGGTTCTCCCTTGAATAACCAGCAAAAGCAGATGTATGATGAGTTGAATAGCTGGATCTCTAAGATGGATGAATTTGCATCTTACTTAAATGGCACAGACGACAGTATACAAACTACTCTTAACTCGGCAGAACCAGATACTATTTTCGATAGTATCAGTAATTCTGAAACAAAGAAGATTGCTAGAGTTGCTATGGAGGTAATGTCCTTAAGTGAAATTCTCAAGGGTTATCTTGCTGGTGCAAATGATCCTAAGTATAGATTTAACTAATAAGCCGATGCATAACAAGACCGATATTGATTTAATTTTTGAGAGCTACTCTAAGACTAAGCAAATTGCGCCTGATTTTGATGCCATGTTTAATAAGGTGTATGACAGGTTACCAGAGTCACAGGATGAGTCAGACTCATTTCTGTTCGATGTACTCGATGCTGAAGCTAGTAACGGTGTCAGTAAGGCAGAGCTGATCAGTAAGTATGGTGAGGATGCTGTTGCAACATATGAGAGATTTGGAGAGCAAAACGATCTTTTTGAAGGCCCGTTTGAAGATGCCGAAGGTGACGATTTTCTTTCTCTTCAAAAAGGCCAAAAAGTTTATGTTACTCTTACCGATGGTAGTGAATTACAAGGAGTGCTTGATTTCGATGGCTTTGATCTAGCACGCTCTAATATGTTTACAATTGACGGTGGTGAAGAGATCGGCGTCGAGTACATTTCTGACGTCGGTCCTGTATCAACAGAAGACGCGGAGGAATATGAAAGTAATGTCTATGAGAAACTACAAGCGTTTATGGAGTATCATCCCGAAACAGTAGAATACTTGAGCTCACTTCTTAATGAGATCGAAGCCATTATGACTGACATTAATGCTCTTGAAGCACCAGATCAGAAGATAGATGCAGTTGATCTAGGCATACATCTTGATAGATTATCTCCATTTACTAACATTTAAAAATATGAAAAACAACACAGATATCAATTTAATATTTGAGAGCTATATCAAAAATAAAGCTCTAACCGAAGACAATGATCAATATGCACCTGATCCAATGGAAGATCCAACTAGAGATGGTGAGGGTGATGTTGTGTATATCGTCCAATCAAATGCAGAACACGAAGATACTGACACACATGGTGTTTTTACTGATTTTGAAACAGCTAAGAAGCATGCAGCGGAGGTTGAATTAGTACCTGGGTTTTGGGTTGGTATAATGGAAATGCCGCTTAATGCACCAAACGCTGAAGGTAAGTATCATAGACTCTAGTAGCTACTAGATAATATTTAATAATAATATGAAAAACAAAACAGATATCAATTTAATATTTGAGAGCTATATCAAAAATAAAGCTCTAACCGAAGACAATGATCAATATGCACCTGAAGATGCTCCTGAAGATGATCAATTTGGAGAAATTGAACCAGAAGAAGATGAGTCAGTAGGGGAATTCGACGAGTTTATCGAAAAGGCTGAGAAGTTCGTCGACGCTATTGGAGATGATGAGTTAGAATTCTTATCGACTCTACGTAAAGATCAATTTGAACTATTAATGGAGGTTGTCAGTGACCAGGTCGGTTACCGAGATAGAACAGATTATCATAACTAACTATTCTTAATTGCAGTTAATAGTAATTTAGCTTTAAGACCTGAATGAGTATTTTTTAATATGAATTCAGGTTTTATTTTGTCTCTATTACCTGCCACGCATATATCATTAAAGTCTTTAAACTTTCTCAACTCCTTTGGCCATATAAAGACTCTTTCGTTATTATCAGCGAGTATGATACTCTTATTAAGCGCTGCAGTATCTATGTATTGATTATCTAGTACGAATACCTTATCGTGTAGATACAAACTATTAATTTGTTGCTGTTGTAGGGCAGTAAATACTTTTGAACCTCTCTCCGTAATACCGCATGTAGCTAGACCATTCTGTACGAAGTAACTGTCAATAGGCCCCTCAAATATAAACACAGCATCGAGATCAGCACTAACGTTCTGTATACCATACAACGTCTTCTCAGCACCTACCTTAGATAGATACTTTGGCCTGTCTCGCAAGTCTTTGTTATCTAATCCTCTCGTCTGATAGAAGACTATATTATTATTACTATCATAGAACGGTAACACCAATCTATTTTTATGAACAGGATCAGTAAGAGATATATAAAATGTCTTAGGGCTATTGACGCCTTTATCTAGTTTACGTGTCTTGATACAATGTAGAGCCATTCTAACAAACGGGTTATCTTTATAGTACTCGACCTGACTCTCATCAGTTAAATTAATGCAGTCTTTAGGTAGACTCTCAGTCTTAATTACCTGTTCAGGCTTCTCCTGCTTCGGAGCTTCGAGAGATATCTCGGTATCGAAGTCTTTTATCTCAGAGATAATAACCTGTAAAGGTTTGTTAGCTATCTCTGAGATAAAAGCGATAGGCTTCTTACTATAGCCACAGTTATGGCAGTAAGCGACTTCTTTATCGACAATATAATAGAATCGTTTCTTTCTACCCCATGAATCACCTTCACGACAAATAGGGCAGCATCCATTATATGTCTTATTAAATTTATTATACGAGATCTTATATATATTCTCGTAAAGAAATTGAATTATATACTGTTCAGGTATGGGTATCATCTACCTGATTATAGTATATAGTTTACTAAGATCTACTCTGAGTTGTATTTGATGCAACTGCATGTACTGTTTGCCAATCAACAAGAGTCTCTCCAGTCTCTTTAGACTTAATAGAGGTTATGCCCTTTTTAATTATATGCCCAGTTACTGGGTCTGTAAAAATTGCCTGTTCATAGGTATTACCACCCTGGTCATATTGACTAATAACCGGGCGCGCTGTTTCTCCGGAGTATGGGCTTCTTACTTGCATCGGGTTAACGAAGTCGTTTGGATTATAATCATTCATATATTTATTTAGGACAAAATCTCCTCTAATCTATTCTTTTGAAAGAAGGCACTATACCACTTTGCTTCATGTTTGATTATTTGCTCAAACTTTAACTCCTTGCAAGTAGATAAAAAAGTCTCCCAATTAGTATTATAATTCTGACGTGCTAGCTGAGACCTTACGTACGCCACCTCATCCTTATCCGATGTAAGTGTTACTAATTGTACGTTTTTCTCGTAGAGTTCTTGCTCTTTATCAGTTAGTTTATATCTGCCAGCAAGGTAGTTACCTACCTTAACCTTACCCATGCCCTTAATGCCGGGTATATTATCGCTCTTATCTCCTGTAAGAGCTTTTACCTTTATGAAATCGGCGTGTGAGTACTTTAATACCTCCTTAAAGTTATCTTCTGTAATCTCGATCTTTTTAATAGGATCATACACAGACACCTTATTAGATATTAGCTGACACAGGTCTTTGTCTACAGTAACGATAACGTGCTTGTAGTGTTGTCTAGTTTTATAAAATTGACTACGAGCCTCCTTGTCCATATACTGGTCAATTATTTTAATAACATCATCTGCCTCGTATCTCTGCGGAAAGATAGACGGTACACCCATACTGGTAAGGAGCTTTTTAATTATATCGTTCTTAGTATGAACCACTTGATTGCGTTCCTGGTCTCTATTACCCTTATACTCCTTTAGTAATTCTTTTCGCTTATTAGGTAAGCCGTCAGGCTTTTCATCCCATGCACAGAAGACTTTATCAGGCTTAAACTGATCTACATAGCTACGGACGCTATTTAGAAACATATAAACATGCATATTATCAGCCTTATGCTTCATATTATCCGCTACCCAATATACCCTATGTACTAGGTTATTGCCATCAATTGTCAGTATTTTCATTTTTCTTATATTGTGCTTGTATTACTTTATAAACATCTCCTGGAACGGTTTTCATCAACTGTAATATCTCCTTATGGACTCCATTATAGAAATCCTCATGAGGTACAGATATATTTGCCATATCAGGTATTCTAAGAAAATTATACGACAGTTCCTCTTCCTTAATGAAGACGAACGATTGACCAGCGTAATCACCGTGATGACACGCGTATATCTCTTTCTCTTTCGGCTTATCGGTCATTACTAATATAATAACCTATGTAGTCAGTTAATTCAACTACAAAGTCATTATATGTGCCTTGTTGCATGCCAATTTTCTTAGCCTTACTGCAATCGATGGCGTATCTAAAGTCATGACCCAGGCGATCCGCGACGAACTCTATATTATCGACAGGTTCTTTACCCATAATCTCACAGACTAGCTTAACAAGCTCTAAATTTGTTAACTCTACACCACTACCAATATTGTATACCCCGGCATCACCCTTAATAGCGACGTTCCAGACGGCTTCATTATGAGATGTAACGTGAATCCATTCCCGAACGTTATTACCTTTACCATATACCGGAATCTTATTACCATTCTTTAAGGAGTCAATAATAGTCGGTATAAATTTCTCTTTATATTGATTAGGTCCGAAGTTATTACAACAACGTGTTATCCCAATGTCTAAGCCATACGTCTTCATATATGATATACACATCAGGTCACTCGATGCCTTACTAGCAGCATAGGGAGAGCGTGGGGATAACGGGGTCTCCTCAGTGAAGGCAGGGTCAGTTAGATCTAAGTGACCATACACCTCATCAGTAGATATATGAATGAATCTGCCATGACCTTTATTCCGGACACGGTAACATTCTAGAAGATTCTGAGTACCTAATACATTCGATTCGACAAAAACAGTAGGTCCGGAAATGCTATTATCTACATGAGACTCAGCAGCAAAGTGAAAGATATAATCATATGGCTCATCTTCATCGAATCGCATCTCAAGCGCCGGTACATCCGTAATATCAATATCATAAGTCTCATCACAGTACGGGCTAGCATACTCTTTGTTTGACGCGTAACCGTTCTTGTCAATATTAACAATGTATACACTCTGCTGAAAAGTCTCACGTAGGTATTGTATAAAATTACCACCAATAAACCCATAACCTCCTGTGACAAGTATTTTAGGTCTATTAATAGCCGTCGTCATCGCGAATATTTGGGTTCTGCTTAATTGTTTGTTTTGTAATTAGGTCTTTAAATTTTGTAGTAGACCATTCATGTGACCGAGTAGTATATATAACTTCTGCTCTGAGCTCGCTACCTGTAAAATCTTTACCTAAATAATCTTCACCTAATATACGAACATCGCAATCGAATGTCTTCATTAGCTCGTATAATTCTTCTTCCGTCTGGTACATATATACCTCATCAATATGCTTAATAGACATAAGCATTTTATAACGATCGTAATACGGTACGACAGGCTTATACTTTGTATTACGAGTAGCAGAAGGGTCGCCGTGTAGGAAGACAATAAACTTATCACAATGTCGCTTAGCTTCTTCAAACGTTGCAGTATAACCCGGGTGAATTATATCAAAGTTACCAGCTGTAAAGGCTGTAATGTCACCGGTCGGTTTGTATTTTTTGATACGCTTATATACCTCACTTTTATGCTGGTCGATAAGTCGTTGTAATTGGTAATTATCCATATTTTTTTATGCTTATTTCTCTTCTTCTTGCAATATCTCTGTCATCGCCTGAAAGCTTTTTCGAATGTAATACTCTTCATCACCCCAATCAAAATCAAATACTAGTTTACTCTTATCGTTACTCAAGACGCAATTACTTCTACCACACTTCGTGTTTAAGTCTTCAAAATCCACAAACTCCCACTCTGGGTTAACTGTGAGTGGATATTCTTTAGATATCTCTATTACTTCTTTTGTAGTGAGTGCGTTACTATGAACCGCATTAAATATACCAGGTTCAAAATCATCGATAACAGTCTCAATAAACTCACACAGAACTGTTACATCTGTCTTACTGTTCCTATAATCAATCAGCTTACTATAGCCTTTTAGTTTATGTAACAGGTTTTTTGAATCTAGAGTACCTTCAATTGGCATTCTAATTCTAATGATGTTAGTAAAGTTGGTATCGAGGTTAAGTTCACCGGCATGCTTTGTCTTACTATAAAAACTAGAATCACTATCAAACATTCCGAAGTTAGGTTCATCATCTTCAGTATACTCTTTATCATACCCGGTGTAAATGCAGCCAGAACTAACATGAATTAGGTTCACTCTTTTAATCTTGCAAACCTCTTCAATATCTCGAGGTAGAATTGAATTCTGAATAAAGCATTCTTCTTTTCGAACCTCACATTCATCAACATTAGGCTTACCGGTGAACCCTGCACAATTAACAACAGCATCAATAGCTGTCTTATCTAAAAAATTAAAAAAGCGACTTTTATCGCCGTAGTCTAGCTCTTCTCTAGAGAAGTTGTATACTGTATGCTTCTCGCGAATCAAGTATTCAGTCAAGCGAGAGGCAATAAAGCCTTTTGATAGTACGAGTATATTCATATAGGTATTTTATATGACAGACTCCGATAATCAACTATTCAATCTAATCCATGTATGAAACAATTGTGTGAAGGTATTGCTGCAGATACTGCCCTAGGGCATCGACCTCGAGTTGGTTTTTGGCATGTATTACCGGTTGAATCGGATTGCCATCCAGGTCGTACCCCATAATGATAAAGTTATTCATGAACTCAGAACACGTTGCCACCATTGCATCAAGATTATCCTTAACAGGTACACCCTCACTCCCTCTTGGAGTGATATCCGTTAGCATACCAGATAACGCATCCCTTATGAGAGTTTCGATGTCCTGTTGATCGGATAGTGCGATAGATACGCTATCTACTTTATCAATCTTATGCTTCAATGGCGCTCGTGACCTCTTTTTAGGGGTACCGTCTCGTTTCATAAAAGTACTTATACTTTTGCGAAACGATTTCCATCTGGATCATTAGATATACCCTTCTGAATTAGATGAGATACTAAAACTTCAACACTTTCAGTTTGTATGTAAAAGCCTCGAGGAAAGTTAATTCCTCCATCATCAAACTCAAACATAATTTCATTAATATTATCTTTATTATGATAACAGGTCAAGAATACAGAAGATCTACCTGGATCTATCAGTATCGTCCATCTACGGAAATCAACTTCACTGTATGCATTGAACATTTTAAATACAACAAACCCGTTATCTTTAAGCCGCTTAATAACATAACCTGCTGTTTTTAGCTTATTACTGATGCGCTTAACTCGTACCTTCTCATGTCTATTAGCCATATTAATTAATTAGGGCTGAAATTACATAAATCAATGATGTATTACTCTTTTTCATATCGCAAACTATAACACCCATATCTTGATTAACCCTAAATTGAACTTCCCTACTATTGTTAAAGCTTATTAGTCGAAAGCTTTCGAAGTTAAGAGCTAAAGGTGTTGTAATCCCAGAGCCTTCACAATCTTCACTCATAACACAAACAAAGTTATCTGTATTATGTCGGCTTCTATCACCTAACTCACCTACAATATTACCATCTTCAGTATATAGATATAGCTTAGACGTCTCAGTAGTAAACGAACTACCCTTAAATACTGTAGCTAGGCTACTCTCTTTTACGGAGAAGGTACTGCTAAACTCTAAATCATTAATTTTATTAATATTAATATTAGGCTGCCTGATAATACCATCGTCGAGTAGATGGTATTTAAATTTAAAACCACTCTCATTATATGAGATGCTATTCTCGTTAATTTTAATAGTAATATCTTCTTTAGGTATGATATCTAATACTCTATGCAACTTCTTAATATCTGGGATATTAAGTGTTACTGTTCCCTCTACATCGCTCTCAACTTCAATTGACGTCCTACATACAATAGTAGAGTCTTCTGATGCTACGATACAACTAATTTCATCCTTTGAAAGATGAACTACACACATATTATGTAGATTGGAAATAGGTCCAATAAAGTTATTAACGAAGTCCTTTTTATTTTTTACTCTTAAATAAGCCATTTACAATTTTGATTATACTATACCTTGGACGTCGTATCAACGGCTTTTCTCGGCCTACCGGGAGATTTTTTTTTTGATGTCTTAATAAGACTATCAATTTTATCTTTTAATAGATCTATCTCTTTTCGCTGCGCTTTAACACTATTAACAAGAGTGCGTACCATCGATAGTAATTCTTGTTTCTCGTCAACGTTGAAGTTGAACTCCAACTGATTAGTATCTACCGGAATGTCAGGTTCCATTACATTAAGCACCGGGACAGCAGCAGGCTGAACCTGCTGCTGTTGTGGTACTACTGGTGGCGGGATATCTACCGGCGCGGTGGCATGTGTACGTTCAAGTACCTGTGCTACCTGCTGCTTTACCTTTGCAGAACTACCTTTACCGAGGGCGCCATGACCTTCAATTTGACCATCTAATTGATTAAGTGCACCATATTGCGCACCCATAAATTGAATTAATGCATTGCTCTTTTCTACGGGGCTTAATTCCTTAGTGTACGAAGCCGGTTGTGCCTCTTTATCATCCATTGGCAACGGAGCTGGCATCGGTATCTGTTCAGGCATCTGAGAGCTTACCTCAGGTAATGGTAGTTCTGGGTCCATATATTAGAGGTCTAATTAGAGGTCTAAGCCTGCGAGTAGGTCTTTGATTTCAGCGTCGCTGTCATTAGCTGGTTGAGCAGGAGCTTCAGCCGGCGCAGCAGGTGTCGGCACACTTTCAACAGCAGGTACAGCATGAGTAGCTGCTGGTAATACACTCGGCTGTGAAGACTCTGCAGAGTCACCAGTACCAGCGATATGCTCATGCACCATCTGAACTAGCTCATCGTAACCCTTAATAGTAAACACTTCATCTAGCTTATATAGATTACTCATCGCTGCTTCAGCTTTAGTATCATCCATACCAGGAATCTCAGATGGGAAACTAAATTTGGACGACACATAGGTAGGATAATCGCCTTGCTTCTCTACAACGATCTTGAGGTTGCAGCCGTTAGGAGATACATCAAAGATCTTAGCACCAAGATCAGCTGCATCTTCACCTTCAATAGCGCTAGCAATAACTTTATGCAATTGCTTACCATAACGAAGGATCATTACCTTACCGTTATTATCAGGGTTAACAGGATCATTAACTACATATGCGTTCGCCAGCCATTTTTCGGAACGATTAATCTTACTAGCCATGGCTTTTTCGTCGTCATTACCACGATAAAGCTTATAACGAGCTTCACCGATAGGGTCTCGCTCACCAAAAGTCTGAGGCGAAATAGCATTTACATATTGACCGGTCGCAAAACTATTCCAGCCATGCTGGTAATAATGGAAGAAGGTCTTACTAGCGTCACTAGCAAACGGTAATAGACGTACAGTATAGGTATTACCAGGCTCTGTACGTAAGATATTAGTAGGTCCGGAAGACTTCTCTTCAGTACTCGCAAGAGCGCCGCGGATAGATTCGAACATTGAATTTGATATATTTGTCATAATTTAATTATAGTTTAGTTCCTTTTTGTTTTTACGAATTTTTTAATATTTTCGATATTTGTTTTTTGTTTAGTTGAAGCATAAAGTTTCGTTCTAATGTAATTGCTTCTCTGCAAGGCGCAGCATTTCGCTTGTACATATAAACTACCTCTATACTCTCTTATTTTACAGTCTATTTCATCAAAGGCAAATAGAATGTACAAAGAAATTTTACGCTCGCCTAAATGTTTAAAAAACACCGGTAAGTTATTTTCCATATAATCTGGATACTGTCCAATAGGTACTCCTACGCTTTTACAGAAGTCATTTATAAAAACTAGACTACTCTTAACGAAGTCTAATGCCACCTTCTCATCTGGGTTGCTCAATAGATAATCATCGTGGTATCTAGTATAAGCTTTAATAGCTCTCATACTACTATAGAACTCTAAAGGGAAGAACTTATCGTCGTATACGAAATAAGGAGCCTCGAAAAAAGTCTTTATATCTAGTGAAGGATGCCTTTTAAAAAAGTTGGCTAGCTTAACAACAGCCGGATAGGATTTATTATCTTCAAACTTATCAAAATTCTGACGTACCTTGAACGGTTTACTATCTACAGCTCTCGAAACTATCAACCATTGATTATAGATGGTTTTCTCTAGTTGAGTCATATATGACTATGATAGTACCTGTTTGTTCTTATTCAAGTACTTTGTCACATATTTACTCTTTGTTATAGAGGGCTCTGTCTCAATAAATTTCTGAATTGCTCCAAAATCACTTTCTTCACCTATAAGATCAATAAACATTTTTCGGATCTTTTCGTTCTCTAAAATCTTGAGAAAGACAGTAGGGAAATTCATTTTCTTACCGTGCAGGAGAGATACAAAAGTACAAAAGGAGTAGAACGCGTGTTCAAACTCTGCATCCTCCATGTTTTGGGAAGGTGACTTACTCATTGCTAATCTCCTTTAAAAGCTTTGTAAGGTTAATAATATTGTCGTTTAACGTTGCTCCGGCAGCATCGTCATGCCCACCGCCATCCGATAATTGACTAGCTAGCTTTCTCATACTCAACGTACATTTACTTGATCGTCGAAAGACTACCGTCTTATTTTTAGTGCTCATTAACATACAGATATCAGCATCATGATCCTTAAGAGCTCTTTCGCATATTTCGTTCGGCGAAAAGGAAAAGAAACCTCCAATCAGTTTATATTCGGTACCGTTTAACTCTACATCATTCATGTATAGCTTTTCAGTCTTAAAGTATTTTTCTAATCTACTCTCAACTAATTTAAGTGCGCTTTTGTGATATGTATTGAAACCATTAAAGCCAGCGCTGAAATCAGTAAGGAATTTTAGGACTCTATCGCCTGTATAGTTCCAGAAAATATGATTTAACTGCCTACTGTAAGGTATACTCAAAGTATAGCTATCGTAATCATCGATGAGTTTAACTAAGAGTAACTGGTAATCATTTAGCTTAGATTTTAGCTTTAGCTTATCATAGATAAGCCGTGTGCATGATGTATAGTCTTCAACAACCGGCTTAGCTTTAACGTATTCGTTCTTTACCTCTACGTGATCTTTATGGTGATCAAATACTATAACGTTCTCTACGTCGACAAGGGATGTCTCATCCTTAATATTGAGGTCACATACAAATACTCTATCATAGTTCTTAAAACTGTCGGTTAATTGCCAGTTGAGAATGTCCTGCCTGAAGCTTCTTTCTGTAGTTACCTTATAAGATATCTCATGAGCTGGAAAGGCTTGTCTGAGTAAGAAGACGCATCCAGCCCCATCTAAGTCTGCGTCAGTAAATACGTGTATTTTACCCATATAAACTATTTACTGCTCCTTTTTAAAATCTCAACTTATACAGTCTATAGGCTCATCCTATCGAGCTTATCTGTCATCTCGCCAAAGTCACCATCGTCGTTATTGAGAGTATCATCCTCTGATACGGTAAGAGTACCATAATCAATTCTCATTTCATTCCTACCGAAGTTAGCACCGAAACGATTCTTCATCATATGCAGGTTAATGATATTAAGTTCTTTATCTGTATCACTCTGAGTAATACCAACAATAACATCAGCTGTAGCGGCTAAGCCAATACTCTCACCAATAGTATCAAGAGTCGGTGACTCTGTATCGTAACCTGTACGGTTAAGCTGAGTAGCACTAATAATAGGGCAGTTGAATTTATAACTCAACGCTCTCACTTCTTCAGTAGCACACTTAATACGCTCATATAGATTACTGTTAAGTGAACCTCTCAACAGGTTAATGTAATCCAGTACAATAGCGTCAATCTGAATACCTTTTAATTGAACGGTCTTGACATAGGAGGCAATCTGCTGAGCAGTAATAGTATTAGGAGGAAACTCTTTGATAATAAGTTTACCCATACCTTCCATGCTATCCATACTATGCTTTAACGTAGGTGTTTGAGATCTAAGATCTGCAATAGGTATTTTAGTAATATCGGATGCAAGTCGACAAGCATACATAATTTCACTCATCTCAAGAGATAGTACTAATACGTTCTTACCTTTTCTAGCTAGATTGGTCGCAATATTACCTAGGAAAATACTCTTACCAACGTTCGTCTGGCCCGCGAATACATAAAACGCTCTTCCATTCGCTAAGAAGCCACCATTTAAGTTTTCGTCAAGCCAGTCCCATCCAGAAGATAGCGTCGGTTCATCTACACTCAACTCACGGGCCACCTCATCAATATCACCGAATAGATCAATACCAAGGTCGTCCTTCAACTCGATACTACAGCTCTTTTCAAACTTCTCGAGAATATAACTAGTATCAACCTTACCGTTAGTAATGTCTTCAGCTACATCCATCATTGTATGGTAGATAGCTCTTTCCTTAAGGTATCTTTCAGTATTATCTAATAACTCATCTTTATTAAGATTCTTATCTATTTCATCGAAACTACCAGCAACAGTCTTAAGAGCAGCTTTAACATCATCATTGACTAGATATGTCTTTAGTTCAGTGAGAGTCGGAGGCACACCTCTCTTATCATAAAAGCTCTTAATGATGGTAAAGAGTACCTTAATATTCTTATCGGCAATAATTTTAGGGTCTACATGACCGATGATCTCCGCAAGGTACTGCTCATCAGTTAAGCTTTTATATATTAAAACCTTCTCAAAATAATCTAAATCAATTTTTTCCATTATATTTTATGTTGTACTACTTTCGCCACTTCTTAATAAAGTATGTCTCGCCGTCGTAAAATTCTTTATCAGGTTTAGTTAGTCCTGGGCTACTGTGAATGATCGGTATATCCACTACGCCTATTGTAACGTGGTTCCTATTACATTCAAGTGAGAAGTCTAAATCATAATAATGAAACTTAGATGGATAAGATTCGTCAAATCTCACATTTTCAGGTAACTCTTTAATATTGATGCCAATAAAGACTCCGTCAATAACTAAACATCTGCTCGGTACAGGTCCGAAGGAGGTATACATATATGAATCTTTATCTCCATGAGCTACACACCCTCTTTGATCTTCCCTTTTTGACATAATATGCCATAAAGCAGGGCTACCAACTTTACAAGAAGTAGCACCGGCGAGCCCGAATACGGTGTATTGATCTGCAGCTTTAGATATAAGAGAGTATAAATCACGGGTATTAATATGTACGTCATCATGTACCATAACTGCAATATCAATATTGTTTTTCCGTGCATCGTCAATAAAATTATTGTAACACTGTTGAAGGCTTTTAGTATTTTTATCCTCGTATTGTACTGAAACTCCTAGGTGATCTAGCCCGTAACTCTCTAAACATTTATAGAGTACGCAGTCCTCCTTATTGCCTTTAGTCGCGCTATAAATTTTAATATTATTCATAATCTTTGCGATCATCCAGTTCTGGTTTGTTATCTCTATTCCAAATCATACCCATTACATTCCACAATACCGCCCCTAGGTGGTCTTCACTCTCATCACCTCTGAAGTCTTGCATTAGATGTCTCATTGCACTGTCATATAGTACAGAATGCTTCATACCTCTCCGCCAGTTATTTTCTCCATAGGCCTCAGCACCTTGCAAGTATCTCACCATAACCGATTCTAAGGCTTTGTGTGGTACTAAACTCATACGTACCTTACCTTCACAGTTATCACGTTGTGCGCCAGTTTCAAACTGACGAGGCTTCCCAGTTGTTTTCAGATCATCCATATAGAAATTATAATATCACTTAGTAAAGAAATCAAGCCATAGATTAAGTGATATGTCCTTAAGTGTAGTAAACATTTCATCTAATGAGGCACATTCATTTTTTACACCATGTGACAACACTACCTTACCTTCATCAACACCGGGTGTAACGTGATGAATAACTGAGCCTATAGTAGAGTAGCAGCCCTCAAAGGCACGTACTTGCGGATCTTTACCTTTAAGTTGTGGATAGGATGTTATTAGTCCGGGATGGCCGTTATAAATTTTATACTCCTCGCATATCTCCTTAGGTATAATATTAAGCCATCCATGTAACGTAATAAAGCATGTGGATGGGTCACCAAAGCAATCTCTCAAGTACTGAACATCCTTAACGTGCCTCTTTGCAATTCGATGACCTACATCACTAATATTAAGTCTACGGTCAATCTTAGTATCATCTTTCTGATCAAAAAATATAGAGGATGGATTAACTCCTCGTTCTACCAGGCTCGCTATCTCTGAACCAGTTTGTGAAAATAGTGCTATATGTCTCATAGTGTTAAGAACGGTGATTTATGATTGAATGTGGATACTATCTCGTACCCAGTGGGGGTATATTTGTATATGGTACCTTCCGCTACCTCTATATAACCATTGCCCTTAATAGATGATACATGTGTTCCTTTATAGAATAAAGTACTACCCTGTCTAGCTACATATAAGTTATTACTCCAGGTATTATACATCCAAACAGCATAGGTACCCTCAAGTCGTTGCAGCACTCTTGTAATATTATTAATTTCACCTTCTATTACACTTTCACACGGGCCATCTTTATAATCATTCTCGGCTAGAAGGTATGGTATAATATAACTATCTACCGGATTATGAGGTACAGCTCTACATTCTTGTTGTAACTCCTTAAAGTTAGTCAATACCCCGTTATGAGCTACTACCCAGTCACCTACCTCGAATGGGTGTGATGTATCGTCTTGGAAATACCTCTGACTGCTAGTAGGAGCTTGGTTATGCCCTAGGAATAATTTACAATCTGCAGGTACACCCATATCTTCCATACAGAAAGAACCTTCTTTACGTATAATGCCGTAATGTGCCTTATCACCTTTAACAGATGCATACAATAATCCAGTAGCAAAGTTGCCTCTAGATTGGTTAGCTTCCTCTAACACCTCGAAGGTATTACTATCATCACTACAATATATTCCGCACATACTCTTATTATAGTATAAAACCAGTGTAGAATCCATAAATATTATTATGAATTTCGCTACATGGACAAACCGAGTAATTAATGAGAGCAGTGAACATTACTTTGCTGAAGAGCTTCTAGAGGAAAGTATTGCTAAGACACTGAAGCCAGTAGTTAATAAAATGAAGAAACTAAACATAGGTGTACCATACCGTGATGCTCGCTTATTTTTCTTCAATTACCTTCAAGATCAGCACCCTGAAGTTATTCCAGCTGAATTTAAAGATTCAAAAAGAAAACCATCAGCAAAAGATGTTAATGCAATGGTAGGTCAGATTGCAATTGATCGCCCAGAAATGCTCGATACGTTTGCAAACGAATTCGAAGCATACGCCACCGGCAAGGATGACGAAAATCCAGATGAGGATAGAGTATCAGAGTTTCTTAGAATCGCGATGATACTTAGAACTGGCAAAAACGTTCGGCCTAAAAAACATGAAGGTTATAAGACAAAGGAATATAGCAACTTATCAGCTGAGGAGATCAAAAACACAACAATGGATGCAATTGAAAAGGCTCCAGTTGAAAAAGGAGTAGATCCTGATATTGGGGATGAGAAGCTTCTACTGAAAGTAGCATTCACTAAGGTACTTGCTCAACTCCAAGAGCTTGACGAGCTTGACCCTAAGGTGCTTGTCAATATCGCTGACACTGGCGCAAAAGTAGACAGCATTGATAAGTTCAAGCAGTTTTTAGATTACATGCACCAGTTCGAAGAGTACCATCTCGCCGAAGCATACTTACGTGATATGATCGCAGTTCTTGAAAGGGAAATGGCTAGTAAGGAAGACGAAGAGCTTGATGATTTTGATACAAGTCGTCATTCAGATGAAGATATTCCGGAATATTTAGAGGACTTGCATGCGATGAGGGCTGGTAAATTTCCTGGTATGAAGAAGAAGAGAAAGGTAGTTGATTATGATACATCTTATGCACCCGTTTACGACACAGAAGAAGACGCTGAAGGTGTCAGTGTAAAGCAAGAAGTACTTAACGCTGTTAAACAAGGTGCTGGTGAGTTTGCTCATAAAGCAGCTGGTATGCTTCAGTCAGCTAAAGAGCTTCATGACCAATATAGCAGACAGGGTGATCAAGAAAGAGCTAGTATCACTAAGTCACTCGTTAATCACTTCACTGTACAATCAAAGTTTGATGAAGATGCAGAGGCAAAGCCGGACTATATGGATATGGACGGCGATGGTGACAAAGAAGAGTCGATGAAGAAAGCTGCTAAAGATAAGCACGCTGCATGTGAAGATGCCGAAAATGGGTGTGATTGTGGCATGTGTCCGGATTGTGCTGATAATGCAAGATATGGTACCTCGGATGAAGAGCAGAAGAGCATTAAAGATGAATACCATCTTTCCCCAGAGCAGTATGAAAAAGCTCGAGGAATGGCAGACTTTGATGCTAGTGAATGGTTCTTTAGCCCGTCACAGAAGCTATACTTTAGAAAAAGAGAAGGTGGTGAAGATCAAGAGCAATCAACTGCTCAATATATGTCCAAGGCCCCTGTCGAAAAACGTGAAGAGTCTGAAGAAGCGAGAATGTCTCAACAAGAGATTAACCAAATGCTCGCTAACCGAGAGAGAGAAAGAGTTCAAAACCTTTACGCTCAACAAAGACTGCATACTCAAGGATATTAATTCATAACACATGTTAATAGCAAATACACTATACACTTATAAGGCAAAAGTAGTATCCATATATGATGGTGATTCCTTGAGATTGGATATTGATCTCGGATTCAAAGTCGTTATGCAAAACCAGCGCGTTCGATTACTCGGAATAGATACACCGGAAGTGAGGGGTGAGGAGCGTGAATCTGGTATAGCTGCGAGGGATTACATGAGAGATTTATTATCAGATAAAGAAATTATAATTACCACTATAAAGGACAAGTACGGTAAGTATGGTAGGTGGCTGGTAGAGGTGTTTATACCAGACGAAACTCAAGAGAGTGGATTTCTAAATGTTAATCAACATTTAATTAGCGAGGGCTTAGCTGTCCCATACGGGGAATGAGTGAGTACGAGAAAAATAAATACTATTGCGGTGCGTGGTGGACGCCGAAATGGGTTCGTAGGATTTTAAGTACTAGGTTTAACGCTAGTTGTAAAGTACATGATCTAGATTATGATACTACGAGGTTTAGTAGAGAAGAGGCAGATACTAGATTTTTACTTCATATGATAAGACAGGCAAAGAGCTCTATATTCTGGGAAGTTATAGCTACGTTGTTTTATATCTCAGTTAGACTTATTGGTAAGCTATCGTGGGGTAAAAAAGATTAGTTGATAGACTTACAACCATTCTTCTCATATATAGCGTCTAACTTATCCTGCTGTATATAATCTAAAGGGTCCCTCAGCTTAGCTTCAACGAAGCCTTGTAGCCTTAAGCTGCTGCTAGCAGACTCAACGTCACAAGGGTACTCGCCTGAATAGCAGGTATATGTATTACTAAAGTTTACCCCAAGGGAGACGCCGTCTAAGACGATATCTTTTTTAGACATTTCAATAAGAGGAGCAACTACTGTAATTCTATTCTCTCTATTAAGTGCTGTTACGTCATTTAACTGATTTACAAACTCTTCAGATCCATCCCAGTAACCGGCTAAACTATCTGCTTGCGCGGCCCCGTACCATACCTCACCGGCACCTACAGCCTCAGCATAAGAGCAAAGCATACTCAAGAACATTAAATTACGGAATGGTACATAACTCTTAGGTTGAGCTTCACCCATCATATCATTTACATTCGGGGTATCAATACTATCATTAGTGAGTGACGATACTGGCGCCATCTCACGTATAAAAGTTGTATCAAGTAATTTATTATGAAATACTTTATCTGGGTATAAGTTCTTAATATCAGCTAGCTGCTTTTCAACGCACTCTAGTTCTCGTTTATGACGCTGCCCATAATCAAAGCTAATAGTATGTACTTCATCAGCTAGCCTCGCAGCTTTAAACAACAGTACAGCAGAATCCATCCCACCACTGAGAGTTACAACAATTTTTCTTTTCATTCTTTAATTATATACTAGTTACTACTCAACTGCTATCACAGCATCCTCAGTTACTTCGTCTGGAATAATCTCATCTGTATCACCTACATCTTTATTACTGTACTTCCATTCTTTCTTAATCTTCTCTTCTACAACCGGTATAATAGTCTTATCCCATAGTTCAGTATCATCTTTCCACTTACTATAATAGCCGAGTTTCTTACCATCTGGTAATTGATATGTTGCGCCAGTCTGTATAACTGCTCCAAGACCTACCGCGAGATCCAATAAGCCAAAGTACTTGTGCAGGCCACGATCAAATGACAGGTACATCTCACCTTGCAAGTACTGCTTAACGAAACGATTCTTAACGGTCAGTGCTCGTAGAATAACACCAGAGTAGCTCTTTTGACCTACAGCTAATTTGCCGTCAGTGTTCTTGTCTTCCTTAACCGGTTTACGAGCTAGCTGTATAGTAACAGAAGGTAGATATACAGTAGCAGTACCACCTGGCATTGCTTTTACAAGCGACGGAAACATTGCTGATGGGTCTTCATAAATGTGGTTAGTGGCAAGAATAGTAGTTTTAGTTAAGCCGGATAGTTGAGTAAGTGTACGTAATAGCGACTTCATTGCTTTAGCTCTACTACCCATATCAGCACTTACATTACCCTTTGTCTGACGATTGATCTGCAATTGACTTTCCATATTACCTAGAGAGTCAATAGCGATTATAAATTTACCTTCCTGACCCTTCTCCTTTACTTTAGTTAAGAAGTCGAAAATCGTGTTGCGGCATTCTTCAATACTAAAGACTGGTACATACTTCACCTTACTAACATCTAGACCTAACGCTTCAGCACCATCCCTATCGATAGCGTTCTCACTATCAAAGATAACTGGAATTAAACCTTCCTTTTGAGCATTAGCTAGAATCTTTTGCAGAATAAACGATTTACCGGTCATACTCGGACCAGCTAGTAGGGTCATTCTATTCTTTGGAATACCGCCGTGGAGTGAACCTGATACAATACCGTTAAGTACCATAGAACCAGTATCGATCCAACCGTCTACGTTGCTAATAGCGCTCTCATTTAAGAAGGACGCGTAAGGATTAGACTTATCAATTACAGATAAAATATCGTCAATTTCTTTACTCATATACCTAATTATAGTATACCTTTCGCCTTGTTCAAGTAATAGTTTAGCTCTTTCGTATATACGGGTACAAAGTTTTTAATGCCACCTTGACCAGACCATATACACGCATCTACTCTAAACTCTGTATTATCTGGACCACCTTCATCTTTATATCTTAATGGCACCTTTAAGCACGTAGGGTTAAATAACTTGCACGCATCATTAAATACAGACTCGTCTGATGATACATTAAATAAATCAATTTTTTCAGCACAAAACTTTATAAATTTACGGCTTACCTCTGTATTTCTAACAACAATTAAACCACCTGTTTCGAGTTCAAAATCCTCGCCGAGTTTAACTTTTTCAAAACGATTAAAATTATTATCGTCAACCTTGACCGCGACATCTGTCACGACACCAATATCCGACTTATACTCGTGCATAGCATCATAGAGATCATTAATATCTTTACGTACTATTGCATCTACGTCACTATATATATAAACTTCATCCACCTCATCTACCATCAACGTATTGAGGGTATCATATTTTATACCTGTACAATAACTTGCATGCTCACTATATACTCGTTTAAAAATTTGATAATCATGAATCTTAGGTAAGTTTCTTAAATGTTCATCAGTAATATAATGCTTGTCTGCCCAATCAGGGTATAATATAGTAGGCTTCGTATTTAACTCTATATTATCAAATATATATTTAACGTTATTAAAATTTATGAGAGCGGATTCATCAACATTGACGCATCTACATATAATTTTAACATTTGGACTATTATCTAATGCAGACTGTGCAAAAGCGTTAAATAGGGGTAGATATTTTTCATCACTCGTACATACTATAGTCATAGTAGTTCATCAGTCTCTTTTAGTAATTTTTTAATCTTTACAGATATATGGTTACTCTTCCATTTATATTCTTCGAAGAATGCCTTCCATGATAGAATAATCGTCCTCAATCTTTCGAGATTATCGTCTTTTAAATCGTCTTCAGTCAGCTGACCATATCTTATTGCTCTATATAAAGCATTATTAATAGTCTGTATATCCTCGGACTCTGAAAATGTTGCTGATATTACACCTTTTGTATATTCAGGCGGAGGACCAGGCTCAATTATTGCCGGCTCTGTTTTTTTCGGAGCTGCTTTGAGCTTGTCAATCCTCGCTTCCAATTTAGCAATTTCAGCGTCTTTTTGTGTAACAATATTATGTATGGCTGCATTAGCTTCTGCCCGTACTTGCTGATTAATCTCATTACGGATTTTTTCGGCTTCGTCCTGTCTCACATGACCGAAGTATGACGAGTCATCAGACGGAGGCCGGAATGATTGTGTTGACCAATTTGACATAAAAATACTTACTTATCTTTTAGATTTTTTGCCAGGTTACACATACATTCAGAGGCGTAACCTGGCGAGCAGATAAATATTACTCATCAAAGAGCTTAATTACCTCGGCATCCTCTGCTTCGTCTGATGATGCCTCAACCGGTACTAGTACCGGGTTAACAACCTTCTCGTACTGCTCAACAATACGTGGCTCGATTGTAAACTCACTACCTAGAGCGATGTTTTGAACACTCCAGGAGAAGACAGTAGATCGCTCTGCATCTTCACCTACTGGTTGAATAAACTCTGGGAAGAATAGTGGAAAAAGCTGCACGGCCATCTGGCCATCCTGCTGAGGCTGAACGGTGATCATTACAGGATTCTTTACCTGAATGCAATCGCCTTTTGATACTTCCTCACCGAAAACGGTGCGGCCTGCGTTATCAATAAATGTGGTATATTTCTTATCTGTCATACGTATAATTATACAGGTGTTCCTATCTAATCAACTAAGTAAATCAAATAAATCTGTCTGAACTGCAGCTCCGGGTCGTTGAATAGACCAACTCACATTATCATAAAAGCGCTCAATAGCAGAGTAGATAATCTTCTCAAACATTAATTCATAATCTATCTTGAGCTTTTCCTTAAATTCGCTAGGTAGGTAGTATTTATATGCCACATTACCTATGTTATATGGATTAGGTTTCTGCACGTAAAAAAATCTAACCTTATCCCCACTACCAATCTCTTCATATTCCTTATCAATATTAAACTTCTTGAGAAGTATGTTGTGATAATACGCAGCTTTAACATGACTAGGCATACCTTTGCATGTAGTAAAGCCATTGCATTGAGTCGAATACTTCTCGTAATTCTTAATACCCGACACAAAAGCAATATCCTCAATAGGTAGGCTCTTGAAGATCCTATAAGCTTCATTCAGTACACTATTAGTCTTATTAATATCGCGAGTACTCAGCATCGTCTCAATAATATTCTTAACATAAGGTTTAATAGCTGCCGGCATAGTACTACGAACGACCTCTACACCGGTATACTTGTATTTATCCATGGCAATTCCCTCGTCATCTAGTACATGCATAACGTAACGTTTCTTCTGCAGAAACACGCCTACATCAGCGAGCATTTCACGTTTAAAAACAAACCTACAGTCCATAGAGTTGAGGGAACGCGTTCCCCATATCTTAATTTTATCATTCAAGAAATCTTCAATCTTTTGAACCTCTTTATGTAACTCGTCAGTTATCTTACCATCCGGTCCTACAAAATCAATATCAGTATTATCAATAATATGCTTAAGGGATATATATGACGAATCTGTATCGTTGTATATAACACTATCATTAAGCTTCTTCTCGTCATCTATACCTACGCGTTTAGTTATATACTGCTTGAGTAACTCGTTAGAGGTCTTAATTACTGCCTGTCCGGTCAGGGTAATTGACGCGGCAATATCATCATCGCCGAACGGGGCATGCTTATTGCCGAAGTATCCATATATCGAGTTAATAAAGATCTTGATACAGAGCTGCTTCGAGTCTAATTGATCAATACGTACCTTTAGAGCAGGTGTCGGGTTAGCAGCATACTCATGCTTTAGTTTAGTAAGTATCTTTTTAACCTCAACGCGCTTGTTATAATACTCATCGAGAATCTCAGGCATTACACCTTTACGCTTCTGTGTAAACAGTACATTAGCCCGACTTATACCGATCTCTTCGTCTTTGACAAACTTACCAAAGCTCTCGATAGGCATTGTAAATGTTTTACCGTTGACGTGCCTAATCGTAACCTCCTCGTCAGTCTTATCTTCAATTTTACCTACCTTTGTCTCCGGAGACATATTAAGAGAGATCATTACGTTCGGATATAGTGAGTTAGCATCAAACGAAATAATATCTTTCTGAAATCCCTTTAACGGTTCGCCTACATATGCGCCTGGATTCTTGCCAGTATCCTCATTGCGAATGAACGTAGGTATACATTGCTGACGTCGTCTACCTCTAATAGCAGTAGCACCGTTAATGACGGACAATGACCCCATAGCTGCTTCAAACGAAGTTAGGCCGGAATAAGCTAACATACGAATTAAATCAATATACTTCAGTTTAACATCTAAATTCTTAAGAAGTCTAACGTCTTGAATGTTGTAGTCAACAAACGTCTGCCAATCCTCATCAGATAGAGTAGCAAGATTCATATTACCATACTCAACCTTTTTCTCACCGAGCTCTAATTCACCGATAGCATCGAGCTTATAACTCTCACGGAGACCCATAGAGAACTTTTTATACACATCAAGATAGTCAAGTAGTGATATACCTTCTATAGACCATTTCACCTGGTCTCTCCCAAAGGCTCCCTTAATGATCCTACTAGTTACATTACCTGTAGGGGACATACGAGCAACCCATTCATCCCCAAGGATACGGCGGCATCTGTTAATAATATAAGGTATATCGAAGAACTCAGAGTTCCAACCAGACAGTATATCAGGAAAATCCTGCTCTAGATGTTGAATATACCTCTTAAAGAGGTCCCTCTCATCATCACATTTTATATAAGTTACGTCACTTTGATGATTTTTGTAGTCATATAGCCCGAACGTCGTGAAGTGATCTGCTATAGTATCGTATACAGTTATAACAGTTACTTTATGATTACCAGTTTGAATATCTGGGAAGTCGTCGGGGGAGTAAGTCTCAATATCAATAAACATCGTCTTAATAGGATGCTTATTGAAGTCCTCTTCTTCGTTCTCCTCCCAGTAACGATCTACAAGATATTGTTGATGTGATTGTAAGTTTTCAAATACTCTCTTAATACCAGTATCTTTAATAAACTTATACCGGCCATACTGATTCTGAAACTTCTTCTTAATTAGCTTAGTACCAAAAATAGACTCGTACTTACCGTTACCTTCAACAAATAGATACGGTTCATGAGACACCTCATAAGATATACGCTTACCATCTTCATCCCACGTAAAGAGCTTAATTGAACTCTCCTTACCATTATATACTATATTTCGATAACTCACATCATAATTATAATGTAGTTCCGCTTAGTATCAACCTACTTATTGTATCTAGCTAGATTAACTCTCTTAGGATCACCGACGTTATACTGGTAAAGTTCCGTATAACAGTCGACATTAATATCGCTCTCTAGCCAGCGTGTATCAGCATATACTGAAGCTTTTTTGCATAAAGACTTGTAACGCTGTCTGTCGCCTAAAGTCCTCTCGATCTGAGCAATCATCTCATCTCCTGTTTTAAACCTAATGGGTGCATTCTCGTATGTACACATATCCTGGCATGCAATAGGTAAGCCAAGTGCACATGCTTCTATATATTTTAAATCTGACTTTGAACGGTTAAATACGTTATCTTGTAAAGGTGCAACAACCATATTAATGTTCAAATCACGTAATTTGTCGCCGTATTCAAAAAGTCTCACCCATGGGTGAAATTCGATCTTACCGGACATAACTAATGGTTTAAGTGACAGCGGAAAAGCTCCTAAAAATACCCATTGATATTTATCAACTGTTTTAGCAATAACATTATTTACATGCTCAAAATCATCCTTCTGGCCTACATTATTATCAACATCAAAATGAGCACCGGAACCAGCATATAAGATTCTTGGCTTCTTTTTATTATCTTCAAAACTTTTCATCGTGCGACTCAGGTCGCTTCTATTACCTAACCAAAACTTAGGCATAAAATTAGGTATAACAGTTACATTTTCATTACCCGTTTTCTCTTTATAGTAGTCGCGCATGAATGGGCATGTAACAGTAATTTCGTCGCACATGGCCATAATCTCCTGAGCACTCTTTCTAATTTGAGGATCAGTAAATGCCCCCTTAAACTTATTATAATCAGGTATATCCTCCGCGAAGCAGATGTCATCAATTTCATATATAAGCCTAAAATTTTGTTTGTCTGCAATATTGCGCACAAATTTAATAAACTCTAATTGCTGTGGCGTTGCTTGTCTCTGTATACGCACACCCTTCACTCCTACATACTGTCTCGTATCTCCATTCATTACTGTTGTACCATGCACTACAGCTTTATTATGAGCATTCATAACCTGTTCAGGCCATATCATTCTCCAGTGACCACAGCCGGAGTAATCAGCGTAGTAGTTCATAAAACGTGGCAGACCGAGCTCTTGAGGCTTTGGCGTTGCTGGTTGTTGAACGTTACGCACTTGATTAGCTAGTCCCATAGGGAGAGCGCCTCGCATAGGTGAAGTCTGGAAGGGAGATTGGCTGAGCATATATACTATTAATTATAGGGATTTTTTATTTAATCCACAAATTCTACGCGTTTAGTAATACCGTTACTCTTCTCTAAAAATACAATATCACCGGTAGCAGCTTTAATACTTTCCTTACGGTGACTAATTACAAATATACACTCTTTTTGCGTCTCTACCCGATCATTTAAGATCTCTAAAACTAGATCAACACCTTTTTCATCGAAACTACTATCAAATAGCTCATCATAAAAACTAAGGTTATAATGAACATCTCCTTGAGCTTTTCGCATATCCATAAATGAGAAGAGGCATGCGAGGTCAATAGCTTTTCTTTCAGCTCCAGAGAAGTTATTATAAAGACATACCTTACCTTTTTCATTAATAATCTCCTCTTCAAAATACTCATTAAAGACGCAAATACTATTACTATCTAGTTTCTTGAGATAGTGCGTAAGTTTAGAGTTAAAGTTGCGTAAAATTTTCTTAACGATAAAGCTCTTTACTCCTTCTTCTGAGACGACAAACTTTGCAACATCTAAGAAGTCTAATCTATTTTTAAGACTGTTAATATCAGCCTTAATAGTATCAACCTTATCTTGATACTCATTAACTACACTATCGAAAGTATTAGTTTCATTCTTTACTCCTTCTAACTCACTCTCAATTTCGGTTATACATTTTTGTATATAATTAACAGAGTCACTAACTTGACTGATACTATATTTCTCTCTCTCAATGTTAGTAATTTTATCGGCTAGAGTTTGAATTGCATTATTAATTTTCTCTTCAAGAGTCTTCTTACCATTTAAGTCACTAGTAAGTTCATCTAGTTTTGTTTTCTGTTTGTTTATACCAGCCTTTATATGAAGCTTCTTTTCATTGATAGCTTCTATATCATGATCAGCAATTGGCCGGAGACATACCGGGCAATCGGCTTCTGATGTACCTATCTGTTTATAGTCCTCAGCTGCAGTTCTTAGCGTTAGCTTACACTCAATTAAATCATGATTAATTGCATCTATTTCATCTCGTACTGCATTCTTCTTCTGACTTACTTCCTCTTTCTTTTTTTCAAAAGGAGTAGCATCTAAATTATTAATACTGTCCAGTCGCTCATTAGCTGCTTTAAGATCAGCTGAGTGTCGGTCGCGGGTTGACTCTAATGTATTGATCTTCCTGCCATGGTCAATATCAAAATTATTCTTATGGTTCTGCTGTAGTTGCAAATAACCGGACGTTTCTTCTAACCGAGTAACATTAATATCAAAGTCTTTCTTAACCTCACTCTGATCGCCTCTAACATCGTTTAGCATCTTAGAGAATACTTCTAGATTAAAAATCTTTTCAATAAATTTACGCTTCTCGACCTTATTCTTAGCCATAAAAGGTATATGGTTATTGAGAGTCATAATAACACAATTCTGAAATATCTCTGGTGATGATGATAATACGGTTTCAATATACTGGTTTGTATTTTGAATAGTATCACGTGTCTTATCGATATCATTCTTATATATTGTGCATTTTGAAGGTCCTAAGGTACGTACAATTCTAAAGTCATTTATACCATATTGCGGATCATCAACACTAAACAATAGCTCGACAGATGTCTTACCGTCTGTTAAATTATTAGGTATAAAGGTCTTCTTAATCTCACGTAATGTATTACCGAATATTGAGAAGTATAGAGCATCAGCAATAGTACTCTTACCCACACCATTTCTTCTATCCTCCTTATCGCGATTTATACCAGTAACAATATGCAAGCCAGTCTCGAAGTTTACCTTCACTACTTCTTCACCGACTGATAAGAAGTTCTTAATTTTTAACTCTTTAAAATTTACGTATTTCATTTTGGTCTATCTACTGATCGGTTATATAGTTCTGTAGTGTATTTTGCAACTTCACTCTTATTATCAATATCTAACATGTTAATAAATTCAGTAATAGCTTCCGACATATCTACTCCAGAAAGATCAAACTCATTATCTTCTGCGAATTGTACTTTATTATAATTAGCATCATAATCAATTCTAATGTCACTAGGCTTATAACTAGCAAGTTTTGTAACTAGTAAATCCATATCTGCTGAATTAACATTTTTATCTACAATAAATTTAATAATGTTACCGGTTACTTCAGATCTAAAGTATGCTTCAGGATCTTTTTGTGTTATAAGCTTAGATAGAAATATCTTAACATGTTTAGGTGTTACAGTATTTTTATAAAACTCATAACTTAAATCCTCTAGATCTAAAACATAGTATCCTTTGGTCTGCCCTGAATCACCGAAATCCATTTCATAAGGGTTACCTACATATATGATTTCACTATTATCGAACTTTCTACTCGCTCTTAAGTGGAAGTGACCTGAGAATACTAGAGGTGCTTTATTAGCTAGAGCCTCCGGATTGTCGCCGTGATCACATACCTTAAAGGAGTTCATTTTAAAGTTAACTAACTCAAAGTGACCGAATACTAAATCACAATCCGGAATGTCTTTTAGTTGAGTGCCCCATGGGCAGAAGACTGTATTAACGCCGTGTATATTACATTGCGTCATTTTATCATAAACCGTCAGGTTACTATAACCTCTCAATATACTCAGACTGTTAATTTCACTAGTATCTTTATACCACGCATCATGATTACCAGTAATCATCGTAATATTAAAGTCGCTAAATTTATCTAAAAAGTCTTTAGCGAAATTTAATGTTTTAACACTTATTTCGTCTCTATAGTGGAAGAAATCTCCACAAAATATAATATCAGAAATACCTTTGGACTTCAAGTCCTCAATATACCAGTCGCTCCATTGATTTGCTACACCTAGCCAGAAGTCACTATTCTGGTGAACGCCGAGGTGTATATCAGAAAATATGGCTACCTTTTTACCCATATTAATAGTCGTCAGGGTTGGTGGGTTTTACATAAACATGACCTCCTCCGGAATCCATCATCTCTTTTTCATAAACTACTTCTTTATAATCACATAGAGTTTGATGATGCTTTTTCTCTTTTTTAATTCTATTAATGAAAGCGTGAAATGCAATAGTAGTAAAATAAGAGAATGGATTGTATTCTGAATCTACATTAAACTTTTTGTTCTGCAGAGCTGTATACATCTTAACTAGAGCGTCACCTATCATATCTTCTTTATAGGTATAATTTATAAAATTTGATTTATTACCAAGACCATAAGCAATCTTCTTAAGTGAGTTTGCAAGCTCGAAAATACAATCCTCAGTTACATAATACTCTCTAATCTGCTGCTTAAACACAGCAGGATTAACATAATACTGGTCAATCTTAGGCTTAGGCCCTCTCTTCTTAGGCTTAGGCTTCTCCTCGAGTGCAGGCGCCTCATCAGTCTTAGGCTTCTTATCGGTCTTAGGTTCTTTGTCTCTAGGCATAATATAACTATAGTATAGTATATGACTATGTAACTTTCAACTTATTTTTCAGTAACCTGCACTATTTTATAAGGTATCCTCTCTTGCTCGTAGATTTCTTTTCTACGGGCAACATGCTTTTGACCATACTTAAGCTGATCCGCTATATCAATTATCCTAAGATTGTCTTTACTATCATGTAAACGTAAGCCACGGCCTATAGTCTGAATAGTACGTATGGAGCTTTTACCACCAGCAGCAAATACAATCATATGTATATTTTTAATATTAACCCCGGTACTAAAAATAGAACTCATAGCTATACAAACTACATTACTTTCTACCTCCATTATTCTCTTAATATTTTCGCGCTCTTCGACCTCTAGCTCACCCTGAACAAAATATACTCGCTTATCTTTTAAGGTTGACATTAGATCATAAAGTGTTTCACCATGTTTCAGGTGATTTACTAATACTAGAATGTTGTTGTTAAAGTTAGCACATATCTGATTTATCATATTATTTCGAAATTGATTCTCATATATGAAATCTAATTCGAGCCTGTAATTCAGTTTAGCGTCTGCACCTGTTTTATATGCTGGTGATTTTAAAAATTCAGACTCAATAATAGTTGTACTTGCTGGGGTAAGGTGTTTTTCGGTACGTAACTGAAAACTATCTTTCTCATATATGATACTCCCTATCTTACCGATAATATTCCATTCATCAACCTTACCATCAGGCATTGTGCCAGTCAATCCAAACTTATGAACAGTTCTAATTTGTTGTACCATCTTACTTACCTTATTACTTTTTTTGACTTTATGACACTCGTCTATAACTAACGCATCTACCTTTTCTAACCAGTCATTATCCTTAAATTGACTCTGAAGTATACCTAGGTTAGCTATAATAACATTAGCAGTAAAGTCTGGTTTATTCTTACCGGACCATTTAGTATACTTAAAGGGTGCATCATATTCACTAAAGTCGCTAAACGTCTGATTGACTAAGCCTAAATCTGGTACAATCAAAAGACATTTAAATGTATCACCCGTACTCTTAAACATACTCGATAGTAGAGAGCATATTGTTAGAGTCTTACCGGCACCTGTACCCATTTTTAGAATACCTCTACCAAATTGAATTGCTTTCTTACAAGCAGCTAACTGATAGTCTCTCAATGGTAGTGTTAACTCATCATATACGTCTGTGGCTGCTAACGTAGGTTTTATAATATCAGATACATTACTATCAATATGTAATTCCTCATCAGGATAAACCTCCTTAATGTATCTTAATATATCAAAAAATAATCCAGCTTCGAAGAGACCGGTTGGTGTAATACAATAATTTCTGATATCAGCAAAATGTCTAGCTCTACCCTTCAACCTAAATCGAGCTGTTGCATCGGTTTCACTAAAAAAATCGCGAATAGCGGGCACGAGTTCGCCTGCTATTCTAATCTTATTATTAACTAGTTCAAATTTAATCATCCCTATATAGTTTCCATCTTCATTATCTCGATGATATTCTTGATGTCAAAACCTAAGCTTGTAAATGTTCTTTCAACCTTTTCTAGATAATCAACAATTAGTTCTTGCTCATCGATACGATTTTGCAATTCTATCATTCCCTCATGTTGATATGAGCTTTTCTCTGCTATAGGTCTAGTCACCTTTACTGGAGATTCACGTTGTATAGCTTGTACTATATCTTCTCTTAAGGAATACCTCTCAGCTTTTAGATTAAGGAGTGACTTTTTATGCTGAATCAATCTGCAGACCCAGTAGTGTTTACGAGCTGGAGTCTTAAGTGACATCTCTTTGATATTAAACTCATCGATATGTAGCTCAGTCTCAATCTCTTTACTATATCTTTCAATTATTTCCGCATTCACATCCTTATTATACATGTATTTACACGGCTTGCAACTACTAACTAGTGATATAACATAGAAAGCCTAAGACGTAATACATAAATAAATATTAATATGAGGGATACACAGAGATTATTTGAACGTACAATAGATAAACTACTCAAAGGGGTGGAAGATATTGATTATGATGAAAATGAACTTAAAATGGGTATTGAGGTAGAGTTAGAACATACTGATGATAAAGATGTTGCAACAACTATAGCCAAACAGCATCTCGCTGAAGATCCTGCATATTATAGTAAGCTTAAGACAATTCATGACGAGGATGAAGGTAATACAGTAGGTGGAGGTGCTCTTGGACCAGCAGCTGCAGTAGGTCATTCACAATCAGGCGATTGGTACGCTCCCGGCGATGCTAGAGTACCTCAGATATTAGGCGGCATTCAGACTCGGCGCGGGACGATTGGCCGGAAACGTAGAAAAAAGAAAAAGAAAAAGTAAGTACATGTGATGGAAACAGGTCACTGGACAATACATGGCACGATACCTGCGGATGCTTTCGGTTTTATATATGAAATTACTAATACAGTAAATCAAAGGAAGTATATAGGTAAAAAACAGATGGTAAAGCGTATTAAACGAGCACCACTCAAAGGTAAGAAGCGTAAACGAATTGATTTTGTAGAGAGTGATTGGAAGTCCTATACAGGCTCTTCAGATAGACTTAATGCTGATATTGAAGAGCTTGGTAAGGAGACTTTTACATTCCAAATTTTAAGATTTTGTGGTAGTAAATTTGAACTAAGTTATTTTGAATCTAAGATGCAATTTGAACGTGATGTTCTATTAAGTGAAGATTATTATAATGGTATTATAAACTGTAGAATAGGTAGACCACCTAAAGCTCTAAAGGAACAGTATTATAATAAGGTTAATGAATAATGTAGATCTAGGAATATACAATATAAACCTTATTAACTGTAATGAGGTTTTTAAAAAGGCTAGTGATAGTATTGTAGATGACTTATACAAGTTTGATTTACTTCAGAAATCTCTGAATAATACTACTGTAAGACGCCTATTCCTACATTACACTATACTCCATTTATGTGAAGCTATCCTAAAGAGTAAGTCTAACAAGAAAAATATTCTATTCTTTAATAATACACAGCTAAATGATGTTTCGTTAGCTAAATTTCACAATGAAAGTGATATTATTAAGTCTATATGCAGCGTCCTTAGGAAAGTTAAGGTTATGCTACCAGTAAAAGTATACATTAGTAGATATAGTCTGGATTACTTCCATCATCTACTCGAATCTAACCAAGGTAAAGGTTATTTACTACTAAATGAGGTAAGAAGTACTGCAGATCATGATAATACACGATTTACTTTTAGTAAAATTAAGCAATACACTAAAAAATACGGATTAACTTGGCTTAATGAAGAGTACTTTAATAGACTATCAACTAAGTTTCTTCTAATTAAATAAATAATAACATGGATAATTATACCCAACTTGCAAATAAAATTCTCAACGAGAGTATGGATAGCTCGAGACTTAGCAGTGATACAGCATTAAGAGATGAAATGATCGCACTAGATGATGAACTTTTCAGTGCTGTAGACGCAGGAGATAAAGCGGCTCACGAAAAGGCGCTTAATAGATATGAAGCTCTAAGAACTCAAGCCATCGACAAGTTTGGGATAGACGGCCCTATCCATCTTATCGATCCAGATCTGCACGGCGCACATTCGGATGATTATAAGGATGAAAACGGCGTTAGACCACACAATGTTACATTCCGTGACGCTGTAGAATTTTATCCGTCCGGTGCATATGGTAAAATAGTTGATGGTAAGTTTATTGCCCCGCCTGTAAAGAGTTATATTGAAGATAATGAATCTCCATCAGACGGACTACAAGCTATCTTGCAGAAATATCCAAGTGAAGTAGAGGATCTCAAAAATAGTGGAGAGTTTGCTGATGAGCTGTATGATGAGCTATTTGAATTTTATCTTGATAGTGGTGAGATGCCTTATGGTGTAGCAAAAGCTAGAACAGGGGATCCATATGAGTGGGTACATGCTAAATTAGATGAGTTGGGTGTGTTTAATGATGCCGAGCACGTTGAAGATAATCAAAATGCTATAACTGCTGATGATTTAAAAACTCTAGAGACTGTCAAAGCACTAGCAGGCGGTAAAGCAGATGGAGGCCTTTTTAGCAATCCTGAAAAACAAATACAACAAGCGTATGGTAAGATGCTTACCAAGATATCCAAGCAAATGAAAAACGTAGCTAAGAAGATGTAATTATGAATAAGTTTTTAAGAAGAATATACGAACTCGATTTGATCAATGAAGAAGATCAAGCACCACCTCCTCCAGGTGTTGCTGATGTCAATGATGTAACGCCTCAAGAGATTGATGATGCTCCTGAAGTAGAAGCTGAGGTTGGTACGTTATCTCCAGAGAGCGAGGTAATGTACGTTAGATTACTAAAGAAGGCTCTAGTTGTAGATCTTGACCCTGAGGATATTGACAATATTAATAGCTTAGCGGAGGTTAACGAAGAAAATGCTAAGCAGGTGCTAGGAGATATCCTTAGAATTATAAAGAGTTACTCAACTGAAATCGATATAGAAATTTAAATATGAGCTGGAAATCATTAACACAAGTATACTTACAAGAGGCTGCCTTAAAGAATGTTACTAAACTAACACGGCAACAACTAGTCGGTGAGGACGTCTCAATATACGCTAAAGAAAACGATAAAACAGAGCATATAGGCGACGTGAGTAGAGAGTACTATGATAGTGTTCTCAAAAATAGAGTTGAGCTAGGTTCGCATGAAAATGTTAGCTTACGTAAGGTAGTAGAGCAGCGTTTAGATAAATGTAACGGTAATATTGATAACAATGCTGACATATGGCAAAATTATATGTTAGAAGGTGCTTTCGATATGTCAGCTGATAATTTTGATAGTAGTGAAGACTATTTACTATCTCTAGTTGAGCAGAGTACACCGTTTTACCTAACTGATTTTATAAAAGCCAACTGGCCTGCTGCAGATGTAGTAAACAAATACTATGAATCTGCATTTACCAGTATGCCACAAGCTCCAGTTTTTGGCAGCCCGGGCGCAGGTGAATTATACTTAGCTTATTTTGCAAATGGCAGTAAGCCTAAGAAAGGTGATTTGAGTGTAGGCGGAGTTGAAATTGAACTTAAAGGGCCAGGTGGTCGTATTTTTAAGACACCAAAAATAGTTAATGATTTTAGCGACCTGCAGAAAGATTATAAAGATGAAGATGAATTATTAGATAATATTACTGAATATATTGCTAAACTATCACAAACTGCGCCACATAAATCATTGATTCGCGAAATGGTAGCATTATTTAAAGAATCAATGATTGAAGAGCATGCCTACTTCAGAGAACGCGGAAAGATGAGACCAGGTAACGAGCTCGTCTATATAGGGGGTTTAGCTCAATTATATGCATATAAGCAAGTACAGGGATTTGACATCTTTATGTCCTTCTCCACACAAAAAGATGGTAGAATACTCTTCAAGCCAGTAAATATGAAGAGTATCAATAATCTAGTAGGGCTGCATAAGCTAATTACAAGAGACACATTCTATAAATTTGGTGTTAACCGGGATGGTTCCGGTTGGTCACTAGATAGAACTCAACCAAAATGAAAACATTCAAGCAATACTATAACACTATCCTAAATGAAGGTGGTGCCGCAGGTCATATGGCTCATCCATTTGACCTACCTCAAGTTAAGACAGGTAAGGATTTAGTGAGCTTCTTCGATAGAGCTGTTAGTTCTATTAAGACAAACCCACCTTCTGTTAAGATTGACGGTGTGAATGCTAGTTTTAGACTCATTGATACACCTGAAGGTAAGGAATTCGCACTCGACAGAGGTAGTATGAAGCCTCTAGACCTTGAAGGTATCACAATCGATAAGCTTGTAGCTAGATTCGGCGAGGGACATGGAATGGTTAATGCAGGCCGTACACTATTGACCATTATGAATGAGTCTATAGATGAAATTACACCCGAACTCAAGCAATTAGGTATGTGGGATAATGCAAATAGATTTTTTAATACAGAGTTCGTGCAAGGTACTACTAATGTACTACAGTATGATAATGATTTCCTCGCGATCCATGGTATTAACGAGTTCTATCAAGCGACTCCTAAGAGAAGAGCCAGTAAAGAGGTTGAGTACAATCCAAAGGTACTTGATTCACTTATTGAAAAGCTTGATAAGACTGCAGCAGAATATAATTTTAAAGTATATGGTAGTGTACCTGCCACTTTAACTAAGCAGCCTAACTACGCACACGTGCTTAGTAAGAACTTTAACGTTAATGTAGGTACAGAAAGAATTTCAAAGCCCTTGCGCGATTATTTAAATGATGCTAATAACCCATTCGGGGATAAGATCACATTACAGGATGGTAAAAAGGTAGGAGCTCTTAGTAAGTTCGTCTATCTACAGATTCTTAACGGTGTACCACTCGATACATTTATAAAAGATGAAGCTGATCACCAAAAGGCTATTGATGGAGCGGCAATATACCACGCTACTAGACTTTTAGGTGACGAGCTGCTAACAACCTTAACATCCGACATGGGTGACGTTAAGTACCACGAAGGTATTGTTATAAGAGACCCAAAATTTCATAGCTCACCAGTCAAGGTTACCGGTGAATTCATTATTGGCGGTATGTCATCACAGTTTAGAAAAGAAGATGAAGAAGTGACGCCTTACTATTCTAATTACGTCACGGAACCACCAGTCAGAGGAGATTTCTTCGGTAGAGGTCGCTTTAAACAAAGTGTTGATGCAATAGGTGAGAGCTTTGATGCTGTCTACAACAGTATAATGCTAAGAGAGTTTGAAGAGCCTGACAATGAGCGCGTTGTTGTTATATACCCCGGTAGATTTCATCCGTTTCATAAGGGTCATTCATCAATATACAATAAATTGACGCAAAAATTTCCTTATGCCGACGTATATATTACTACTTCTGGTAAAACTGATGAAGATACATCACCATTTACGTTTGACGAAAAGAAAGAGATGATGATATCAGCTGGTGTCGATGCTGATAAGATCGTTCAAGTAGCATCTCCTTATATTGCTAAAGAGATAACTGAAAGATATGATGGAGATAATACTAAAATCATCTACGTAGTATCTCAGAAAGATATGGAGGGTTCATCAGCTAGATTCAAATTTGGCACTAAGCGAGACGGTACACCTAGCTACTTTCAACCTTTTGAGAGTGTAGGTGAGAGTGAGTATATGTCAAAGCACGGCTATGTTGATGTACTACCGACTATGGACTTCAAGATTAACGATAGAAGCGTAAGAAGTGCTTCAGAAATCAGAGATATGTATAAGAATGCTGATGATAGTCAAAGAGAAGATCTTATCCATAGTTTATACGGTTCTAAGGACCGGAAGATAAAGAATATCTTTGATAATAAGCTAGTTTAAATTTTTTCTATTGAAGCAATGTTTGCGTAATATGGTGTATTACTTAACACTACTTTGACTTCATCACCGGGCTTGAAGTCTTTACTGAGCTTAGGATCAAAACCAAACTCATCTTTCATTCCCCATTTGGTTTTAGCATCGTGACCCTTAAAAGTCATAACCCATACTTTACCAAATCTACCAGGTGATCTTTGAGTTTGGTAAACATCGGAAATTGTAAGGTCTAGTTCTTCTCCGATATTATTCGCGAGAACATCATCATAAATAACAGCACTGCTCTCTTCAAAATATTGTTTAAATTTTATCATATAACTAAGCTCCTTCGAATCCTGTATCTCTAGCGGCGGGGTCTTCACTGATATCATCGAACTTCAAAGTCCTGATACCTCCATCTTCATCCTCTGCATCTTCTACTTGCTCATGATTATCCTGATAATCGAGGTGGTGGAATACTGAAGAGAGATAATCTGATGCCTTTGTAATTTTTGCTGCAACCCAACCATCTAGAGAGTCTACATTGGCTATATGGTCGAATAATTTCGATGAATATTCAGCGGCTTTAAGTAGGTCAGCTCTCGCCATATCAACCTCACCATCATAATCGTCCTGGTCGTGGTCGTGATCACAGTCATCATCTATCTCACCAGCTTGTATATATACTGTCTCATCTTCAGCAACACCACGAACATTTGGTATATGACGTACCCGTGAATGGGGCGTAGTACTACCAATTGATGTTACTCTAATCATAGAGGGTGTACCGTGACCTAAACCAAGATCGTCCTCTTCAGGAATCTCTTCATCATTAGGATTGACATAAGTCGGGTCTGATCTAAACTTCGGACCACCTCTACCATCTGAATCTGCATCTCCTTTACGGAGATGACCGCCCTTTGTATAGTGTTTACCTTTTGGAGCTTCTTTTGCTTCCATGTACGCCTCATATATGAGTTCAGATTCTACCTTAGCCATAATAATATTTATACTATGTATTAAATAATTATATGGAATTTGATAAGTTATATAACCAGCTCATGGAATCCTTACAAGAGGATGCAAAGAAGTGTTGGGACGGGTATGAAAAGGTTCCGGGTATTCCGCGTAGTAAGCAAGGCTCATGCAAGAAAAAAACTGAAGGTGAAGAAGTACCTGAAGAAGATGCTGAGTATAGAGGCAGGAAGGTAACTCTTAATAAGCCCACCAGAGGTGATGTTAAGAAGTTTAAGGTATATGTAAAGGATCCTAAGACTGGTAACGTTAAGAAGGTTAATTTCGGACATGGTGGTACGTCTGCTAAGAAGAGAGGTGAGAAGACAATGAAGATTCGTAAGAGTAATCCAAAGGCTCGTAAATCTTTTAGAGCTAGACACAAGTGTGATCAAAAAAAAGATAGAACCACTGCAGGTTACTGGTCATGTAAGAAGTGGTAATAGAGTATAAAGCTATATATTAAATAATTATACGATGAGTATTAAGACAACCATAAATACCCCAGAAAATACTCTCAACTACATGAAGTATGTTGAGATTGAAAATGATACTCGCTACCCAGCAGTAACTGGTGGATCGGGTCAAGATGTTTTTAATAAGTCTGCAATTTTAGTACAGCAAATCGACCCGCTCGGGTTAGATATCGGTGGTCAATCAGGTACTGATTATGTTGAAAAATTTGGTGCTAATTTAGAACTTGGGAATAACTTAGAAACTATATGGGAGACAGGTGGTCTATATACCTTTTTAACTACTGCTGGTCCAATTTCAGCGGTAAGTACAGATGCTACAGATAATCAAGCGGGTACAGGAGCACGTGAGATAGAAATTTTAGGTCTTGATGAGAATTATGAAACTATAACTGAGCTGATTTCAACTAATGCGACTGATGGCCGGAATGGTGGTCCTGTATCTACTCAAAACTTTTTAAGACTCTACAGAGCTAGAGTAACTAAAGCAGGTTCAACTGGTACCAATGATAGTGTTATAACGATGAAATCAGGTGGTATAACGGTAGTTACAATAGGCACGCATGGTACCGGTGCCAATGAAGAAGGTTTTGGTCAATCACAGACAGGAGTATACACTATACCTGCAGGTAAGACGGGGTATTTAACGCAGTGGACCATGGGATGTAGCCGATATAATGAAGGGGTAAATGCCTTTATTTATGTAAGACCAATTAACGGGAATGGTACTACATCTATATTAGATAATGTCTTCTTTATCGGTAATACAATAAAAGATTATAAAGTACCACTACCTCTAGAGGAAAAAACCGATATCGAAATCAGAGCATATAACGGCGCAACTGGCATACCTGTCAACACTACGTTTAATATAATCTTAGTAGCTAATTAGGTTAGTTGTGAAAAAGAAAGAAGTAAATAAATAATCTTATGAGTGGAGTTGTACCAAGAGCAGGCCAAGTAAGTATATCGTGCATCAATTCGGTAAGAAGGTGCAAGACTAATCAGCAATCCCGTATTGTCGAAAATCCAAATACTTACGCTACCGGTAGTCAAAACTTCTATAGAAATCGGGCTGCCATGCGCGGGTTTAATGGAGAAGATAACGGTCTGTATTTTTCTGAATTTAGAGGTGCTCAAGTACTGACAGCTTGTATTCGTACATTCCCTGAAAGTAACGGAGGTACATATGGTACCATCAATGATGGTCGGATTCAGGCGTGTATTAGACCTGATACTATCAACACAGACGGTGGTAATAGGTATTATGGTTACCGGATCAACGGCTCTGGTCCGTTTCAAATATGTACAAACAATAATGTTAAAACGTGGACCGGTTTAGAGGGCGGTGGTACAGGAGCTGGAGGTACTGCAAGTGGTGGATTTAGAGACTATTGTGTCGAGCTGAAAGATAATACATTAGGTGCAAATATTAGACAAACTGCTCGCGTTACTTATGCTGGTGGTCAGAATCTATACGGGTGCGTGCAGAATCAAGATAATCTTAGCGTCTAGTGAAGTGGCTTTATGTTGATGTTTTAAGCGACAGTACTAAATAACCGTATGCACTTTGAATATGTATTACAGGAAGTAAGCAAGCGCTTTTTATATACTATAAATTACACGGATGATTCCGGAGAACGGTTATACGCGCTAGTAACAACATCACCTGATATAGCTCCGGAGGAGGTGGTGTCTGAAGTACACAGCATTACAGAACTCAAGGAATTTGTCTTTTGGGATTTGTTTAGGAAAAAAATATTACGCCTGCCTACTGCGGAAGGTGATATTAGTTTCACCTTCCATAATTTGCACCTATTACCTGGTGATGATGTCGCTGAGCTTCTAAACATCACGGATCAGCAGATCATAGATGAGCATAATAAAGAAATTATTAATATACACAATAAGCGACGTCAGGTCATTATAGATATACAAACTGAATTAAGTGCTGAGTATAATATGGTATTTACAGAAGAAGATACAATGTGCTATATAAATCTTATTAATACACACCGATTTGCGGAGTTCGAGCCAGGTAGGCATGCATACCTGATCAAGTTGTGTATGCTACTCAAAAGCACACCCTATAAGCTCCTAAGAGGGCCGATGGATATGCAGGATTTTGAGAGAGCAAAAGATCAGTGGTTATTTGTAATTAAGAGTCATGTTGAAAAAGCTAAGGCTCAGCTCGATAATGAGGCTGCCTCACTAGACGGTAAAGCAGATACATATGAATACGATTTAGAAGAGATTGAAATTATAAAAAACTTACTTGATGAGATTCCCGAGGAGTTTAGAGATGACCTAGATGAGTGCACAACATATAAAGACCTGCTCGAAGCATGGCCACCGCTATTACTACCAGCGCCACAGTTTATTATTGATCCAAAAACGGGAGTAAATGTTTTCGCAGCACTCGAAAAACAGATCGAATGGAAGCTTTATGATTGATCTATCTAAGAACATACACTATGATGAGATTTTTTTAGGTCAACTTCAAATATGTTTGAGTAGCCTTAATATTGGTAGTAATGGGCTGCTGAGGGATGATGGTGTTATAGATATTATATCTAGCTACTATAATATTGATAAGAAAAATTTATCGATAGGTTTTGGCTCTGGGGATGTATTGAAGAGGATTATAGATTTACCAGAAGTAGATCACTTATATGTTGTTGAACCGACGTTTAGAGGTGCGATGGTATACGCTCGTAATAAAGGCATATCATACAGACCGTTACATTACACTACATTTAACGAAGTACAACTATCATCACTCCCCACCAATGGTATTATTTATATAGCAAACCCGAACGGTAATAACGGTCACAGTTTTAAAAGAGAAGACCTACTCGCGATCATTAAACGTAGTAAGTTAACTATCCTAGATGAAGCGTACATTGAGTTTGGTGGTGAGTCACTTATAACTAATGTAAGTGATAAGTTAATAGTATTGAGAACATTTAGTAAGAGTTTAGGTATGCCTGGTATTAGGTGCGGTTTTGCAGTATCATCAGAGTCAAATATTAATAAGCTAAGAAAACGTGATTTACTGTATAACTCTACAAGTTTAGCATATCATATCTTAAACGAAAAAATTGATCAGATACCGCTAATTGTTGATAGAATGAAGCAAGGTAAGGATTTTTTACAACAGAATTTTAATCATATAAAATCTGATGGTAATTATGTTTTATTGGATACTAAGTATGCCGATACATTTAGTAAATTTTGTAAATTCTCCACGCGCGGCGATTACTTGAGGATAGCATTAACAAATAAAAGATTATTAAAGGAATGTCTACGGATGGGTTAAATATATCTGATCATAGGGATGCTCAATCTAATATAGATAAAGCTAGTAATATATACTCTATGCTACGTGCTGTTGAGATTAACCCAACTGAGCTATGTAACCGGCGGTGCTCATTTTGCCCTAGACATGATTCTAAACTATATCCAAACACTAATAACCATATAAGTGTAGATACAGTTAAGAGTCTATGTAACAGCTTAAGAGATATTAATTTTAATAATAGAGTAGGGTTCGTTGGTTTTGGTGAGCCTTTATTACATGAAGATATATACGAATGTATCCGAGTCACTAGAGATATACTACCTGGTCTAAAGTGGCTAGAGATTAATACGAACGGCGATTTATTAGATAGAGAGACCTTAGAGAACCTTCATACAGCAGGTTGCTCTCACATTGCAGTAAGTATGTACGACGAGGATATAACTGATAGACTAACAGCGATGAAGGAGGATATACCTATTAATTTCATATTCAGACATCACTACGATAAGAGTAATAATTATAATCTGAATATAGTTAATAGGTCAGAATTACTAAAAGGCGATGCCACAGCTTATTTCGATACACCGTGCCATATTCCATTTTATAAAGCCATGATTGATTGGAATGGCGATGTATTGTTATGTAATAATGATTGGAAGAGAAGTAAAATATATGGCAATATAAACGAAGTAAGTTTTGATAAAATTTGGTTTGGTGATGAGTTGAATGCTCATAGAGATAAGCTGATGTGTAGTAGATCGCATTGCGATCCATGTAAGAACTGCTCTGTTGGTGGATTATTAAGAGGAGCTGAATCAATAGAGGTGTATACCGAATATCATGAAAGAGTGCATTAATATTTTTATCGGGTTAGATGAAGCGCATCCCGAAGCATATGATGTATGTCGTGAAAGCATATTAAAAGGTAATAAGAAGTATGAGCTTAATATTAAACCTATTAATTATAATACTGTTTCAGACTATTACAGAGCTAGGAATGAAACAGAATCTACTCAATTCTCGTTCGCTCGTTTCTGGACTCCATGGGAAAGCAACCGAACAGGGGTAAGTATATTTGTGGATAGCGATTTCGTCTTCTTGGAGTCCATAGATAATCTTATTGATCTATATGATGATCGATATGCTGTAATGTGTTGTAAGCATAAAGATTACGAACCTAAAGGCGACGTTAAGATGGGAGGTAAATTACAATCTAAGTACCCGAGGAAGAATTGGAGTAGTTTAATTATTTTTAACAATTCATATCTAGCAAACGATGCATTATGTCCTATATTTTTAAATACATATACAGGTGCACACTTGCATAGATTCGAATGGCTTCAAGATAGTGAAATTGGCTCAATACCTGTGGAGTGGAACTGGCTAGTTGATTACTATACGGAGACAGAGAGCTTCAAACCCAAAGCCCTCCATTATACTGATGGTGGTCCGTGGTTGAACCAACATAAGAACTGCTCCTATAATAAGATTTGGAAAGCAATACATAATGAGATATCTAGATAATTTTTTAAATAACCATGATAGAGAAGTAGATGAGGGTGCATTTAAACCCCACACTCTTAATGAGAAATTTGGTAAGATGGTTAATATGCAGACTATTTTTAATTGTAACCTGAATTGCTGTTTTTGTAGAGGATCTATACCTAATATAAAGGAATTATCAAGGGTAAAGACAATGACGCAAACTAATTTCGAGATATTTGTTAATAAATTTGCTGATTATGGTATAAAGTATATTGAGTTAACACCGGCGATTGGTGAGCCTTTTTTAGATAAGGAGTTTGATAAAAAGCTAAAATATTTAGAATCAAAAAAAGAGATTGATCATTATCTCGTAACGACTAACTTAACAATACTTCAGCCTAAGCATTTCGAATTACTTAAGAACTTAAAAAAACTTATTTTAACGGTATCATTATACGGGTACGATAGCGAGTCTTTTAGCGCAAATACCAATAAAGATAACTTTAAGGTGTTTGAAGAAAAATTTAATACCTTATTTGATACCCTAAATGAAGGTGTTGATTTTTTAGTTGAAATAAACATAAGATGTGGTCGACACTTAACTGAATTTCCTAAGAACGATCTCTATATTAAGCTTTTACGACTTAATAAGTTAAAGAACGTTAAAATAAATCAAGAGGATATATACAACCATAATAGAGGAGATAATTTAAAGGATTTCGAAACGGAAAAGAGGCCTAGGTCAGGTATTTGCCCCTTCGGACCAGGTGTAGGTGGAGGTGTTTTACCTAATGGTGATTTTCTATTCTGCCCGTTTAATGATCTTAATAATACCGGTGTTGTTGGTAATCTTTTTAAACAGTCCTTAGAGGAAATATATAATAGTGACGGTTGGAAGAGAGTTGTTACTGAGCATAAGCAAGATAAATATACAGGTATATGCGAGAATTGTACAGAGACCTGGTAGGTAAAGATGTAATTACCTTTACATCAGATAAAAACTACATACCGTTCGCAAAAATATTAGTCAATTCAATTCAAAAAAATTCTCCAAACGTAGAAATTGTTGGGAGATTTGTCAATTGCGAAGACGAAGATCTAGCTTGTTTTGATAGCATTAGTATTATTTCAGATAAAACAGAACTATCCACGGTACGTAATTTAAAAACAAAAGAGGGTCTGTACGCGGTAGATAAAGAGGATCTTGTTCTTAAAAATAAAACTACGATTAAACCGCTGAGATTGTTCTATAGCGAGCTTATAGCTTATTGCTCAAATATAAAATTTGATACCTTGAAGAGGCTGCTTAAACTTCAGGTAGGGAGTGTAATTTATCTTGACGTTGACTCAATAGTAAGAGGCGAAGTATATAGACTATTTGCTGATTTAAGTAAACATGACTTTTGCTTTTTCAAAGATAAGCCATATAGCGAGCAATTAGATACTAAAAGACTTATTGATGAGGATTTTTTGTATCACGGTGGATTAATAGGTGTCCATAATAATAAAGATACACGAGATATAATTAAATGGGCTTGTAGTGTTGTTAATGCAGAAATTTTTGACTGGGATGTGGATGAGAGAATAATTACTGAGTTCTTAGAGTTATCTAAAAGTATAAAGAATATAGATAAAAAATATAAAGACGAGGATTTAGAGAGTGGTTCTATAATTTGGTCTGGTTCCGGGAATACAAAATTTACGCACGACAGATATATAGAAGAATGTAAAAAGTATGGTGATCTATAATAAACATAGCTATCTCCCGAAATATTATGAAACATTACCGGACGATGAGGTATCTACTTTTTTAAAGTTTCATCATTGTCATTTAAATTTTTTAAAAACCAGGAATTATATTAAAGGTTTAAATTTACATGAACTCACTCTAGATAGTTTAGTAGACTATCTTTATTCTGAGTTATATAAAGAAAAATTTAAAAAGAGTGATATTGTAAGGAACGGTTATCGTATAAATTGCAAGCAATACACGAAACTAAAAAAGAATAACTTCAAAATAGAGTATAGCTCTGTGCCGCGTTTTGATTATGGTACCGGAGCGTTTAAAGTGAAGGTAGGTGATATTAAGACAGCAGTATTAGACCCGAACATTGTTAATATTGGTAAGCGAACACTTGTTATATATTTCCGTGGGCCGTGGAGAGATTTGGAAAATACAGCTAGTATGGATATATTTCATACTATTTTAATTTATAAAATTATTGAAAAATACATAGATAATAATAATTTTAAATATTTTAATAATATTTTAATCGTCAGAGCAGCGCCACTGCATGAAAGATTTGAAATATTTGATGATTTAAAACTTAATCATAGTTTTGAAACAGGGAATAATTTTATTACTCAGACTTGCTTATATTCTAATACACTACATTTTAATGGCGGTGCTTTACCGGATTTAAATTCATATACTATACCTATAATATCAAAACAGTTTATTCATTTTAATAATTCTAATATTAAAGGCGTGGATCGCGATCTTGTTTTAGACGCGATATATCCTGAAATACAGTATAAGGGCAACATAAAAAATTACAGCGAAGATCCAGAACTTTATTACGGTGGTAAAGCTTCTTGCTGGCGCGATGTTTGTTCAAATAATACAAATCTAAAAATTATTGAAAACTGCGCGGCATCAAATATATTAAACCTGGTCACCAATGTTATAGGCAATATATACAAGCTAGAAAATAAGATAGATAATGAATGAATTACTTAAAATTTTTAAAGTTGAGTCAGAAGAAGAGCTTATGAATATGAATATAAGTGTCGCTACTCGTATATGGTTTGAATTTATACTGACCTATAAGGAAAGAATATTACAAGAAATGGACAGAGATCTTGCTGATACTCTAGATATACCTGTACCTGGCTATGAATATCAAGGCTCAGAATATAAAGGTGATAGAGATAGACTAAGGAAGGAGTTACTATTTACTAAAAATCTTATTGAGAAAACAACACCCTATGAAGAAGAAAGGCAATTTCAAAGCATCAAAGATGTCTTAACGTATTGGCCGACACTTTTTTTACCGTACCCTAGCTTTGTCGAAAAATACTATCAACAGCGGATCGATTAGCTATATATAAGTGCCTCAATAGAGGGATATCAGTAGTTGTAATATCAATTACATCTTTTTTCTCTAGTTTAGGAATAGGTAATTGTCTATCTATTTTTTCTTTTAAAATACTATACGCGCCTCCAGGCACTATCATGAGCTCATGAAGACATGAGTGACTCGGATTACTCATAAATTTCTTATCCATAACAAGATACATTACTATAATATATTCATATACTACTTTCTTAAAATCACTATTGTTAGTTTCTTGGATCAGATAATTTAGAGCCATAAAGATATCTGTTGCCGATTTAATACCTTCTCTATTAATTGGCGTAAATTTAAGTATGTTTAATATACTACAAACTCTTTTATTAATATCGTCGTACACATTGATATTTACAATTGCATTTATGAGAATATATACTAAAATATTTAATAATGAAAGTTTGTAGAGAGTTTCTTACTAAAGAGAAAAAGGATGCACTCTCTGTATTTTTAGAAAACTCTTCGTACTGGGAGAGTTTTAGTGACAGTAAACATACAGAAAGAGACGCCTTTAACTTTACATTAAAGGCAGACGAACTACCTGATTTCCTCTCAGAATTTAAAACACCAAAGCATAACCTATATCACTTCGTCGCTATAAGAACATATAAAAGTGGTAGTATTGAAGAGCACGCCGACTTCGCTCTAGGAGAAGTACTAATACACAAACAACCCGGGATGCTTATTAGCAAGCCAGAGACGGTTGTCTATTATGAAACTATTGATCCTAATATGGAGGGGGGTGAATTAGTGATTGACCAGAATACGTTCAAGCCAATAGAAAACGCTGCAGTAATAATATCACCGAATACGCCTCACGCAGTTACAGCGATTGAAGAAACAGATAAACCGAGGGTTGTTTTAGTGTGTGAGCGATATAGAGTATTATCAAAGTATCTTAAGGATATTAAGACCCCAGAATATAAAAAAGGTTAATATGAACATAGCAATCGTAGGAGGCGCTGGCTTTATCGGCAGACACACCGCTCGTGAACTTATATCGCACGGGCATACCGTATCAATATTTGATAATAACTTAGCTAACTGTCATGACTTCTTTAGTGAGGCAGAAATTCTGAGTTTACAGTTTGTGTATTGTGAGGCTCAGGATTATCGTATGCTTAAGAGTATGTTATCATACGGTGACGGGTTTAGCGCCGTATATATGCTTGCAGCTATATCAGATAGTAAGGAAAATCTAGCTGATATACCTCATGCAGTTAGTACTAACATTATGTGCCTCGCAAATACGTTAGAAGCCGCAAATAGTCTAAAGATACCGCGAATTATATTTTCATCTACTGTGTGGGTGTACAGTATATCACCAGATACTCAAGTGAATGAGGAGTCTCCTCTACATATGAACAGCTCTGACCATGTTTATACAACATGTAAGGTAGCGTGTGAGGCTCTAGTGCGTAATTTTTGTGCTGTTAAGGACATAGATTACACTATATTACGGTATGGTATTGCATACGGCCCTGGTTGTCACCCAGATACCGTTATGTCTCGGTTTATAACCAACGCAATTACCAGTGTTCCGCTCACTATAACCGGGGATGGGAACATTTACAGGAACTTCTTGAACGTAAATGATCACGCTAAGGGGAACTGCCTAGCTTTATGTGATGAAGCAAAAAATGAGACTATCAATCTTGAAGGTCCTGAAAAAATAACACTCACTGAAGTCGCAGAAAGGGTCAAAGAGCTGCATTCAGGTGATACTATTATTGAATTTACAGGGAAACGGCATGGTGACTATATAGGCAAGGTAGTTGATAATAAGAAAGCTGCAGCTATACTAGGCTGGAAACCTACAATTGATTTTAAAACAGGTTCTAAAACACTTTATGAGTACATCAAAAAAGATATTAATAATAGCGCCGCATGCGGATGATGAGGTATTAGGTGTCGGTGGCACTACACAAAAGCTTATCAGAGAAGGTCATGATGTATATCTTATTATATGTTGTACACGCGAAAAAGACATTGAAGAATATAAAGAATGTACTACACACTTTAAGCAAACATTTCGCTTACCTTTTGAAGACGAGTCTCTAGAGGCACAAGTAACTCCTCTACTAAAGAGTATCGAGGAGGTATATACGGTTATAAAGCCAGATTGGACTTTTATACCTCGTGAGAATGACCTTAATCTAGATCATAGAGCGGTACATAGAGCGTGTGAAGTAGTTCTTAGACGGTATCAAGAACATGCGCCAGTTAAGATTTTCGAGTACGAAATACCTTCTTCAACTACTCAGTCCTTTGATAATAATTTTAAAGGTAATGTGTATATACCGCTGACCCGCAATGACATTCTCACTAAGATAGATTTACTCACATCATATATACATGAAGTGAGAGTGTACCCTAATCCTAGAAGTAGCGAGGGCCTTCTCACTTACGCTAAATTTAGAGGTATGGAGTGTGATGCTGAATATGCTGAATACTTTAACTTAATATACTCAAAAGACTTATGAATACACCATGGGATAATGTCTCAAAATTTGAAGAATTAATAGCAGACTACGCAGGTAGTAAATATGCTGTTGCGGTTGATAGTTGCACAAACGCTATCTTTCTCTCTCTTAAGTATGCTAAGGATGTATTGAGGGAAGATGTAGATTATATTGAGGTGCCTAAGAAGACTTATATATCAGTACCCATGCAAGTAATGCATGCAGGATATAGAGTAAAGTTCACAACAGCTGAATGGATAGGTGCATATAAATTAAGCCCTCTATCTGTATATGATTCCGCTCAGAGATTCACAAAGGGTATGTATATACCGGGGTCTTTATATTGTTTATCTTTTAACCATAAAAAAACCCTATCAACAGGTAAGGGTGGTATGATTTTAACAGATGATATCGATGCAAAAAAATGGTTGGATATAATGAAGTATGATGGTCGTACATCTATATTTTATAATGAAAATACTGATATTGATCAACTAGGTTATCATATGTATATGGCCCCGGAACAAGCTGTTATTGGTATACAAAACTTCTACGGATTACCGGACAGGAACCCTGATAAAATGGGGTATAGAGATTATAATCTCGATCTCTCTACATTAAAAGCATTCCATGAATAAAAGAATTATAATTTTAGGTAACGGTAATTTAGGTAAATATTTAGAGCGGTATTTGAGTAAGCTTTACTCAGTTACAGTGTATGATAGAAGGCATTTTAATGCTATGTTCTTTTCTGATTCAGAGTTTTTTAGACGTAATATTAAATCAGGTGATGTAGTAATTAATAGTGTAGGTCTCTTAAAACCAAATATTAAGTCACAGGAAGCTGCATGGGAGGTAAATGCTGTATTTCCTCAAATTATGCAATCCATATGTGAAGATAATAATGCCAACTTTATACATATATGCAGTGATTGCGTCTTTAAAGGAGATAGAGGTAAGTACCTAGAAATTGATGAGCCTGACTGCAACGAAGCCTACGGTATATCAAAAAGCCAAGTAACAGAAGGTACTATTATACGTACGTCATTTATAGGTAAATATGGCGGCTTACTTAAATGGGTATTAGATAGCTATGAGCTCGGAGCCGAAGAGATCACCGGTTATGATAACTGTATATGGAATGGTGTTACAACTCTAGAGCTATGTAAATATATCGCTTTAATTATTGATGCAGATGACTTCTGGGACGGGGTTCGGCACTTCCATACACCCGGCGCCATTTCAAAATATGATCTGTGTAGATTGATTAGTAATATTTACAGTTTAAATATTAATATTAACCAAGTAAAAGCTACTGATATAAGTGGTACAATAGTAGGTGTAGGTAATAAGCTAGATAGAACGCTAGCGAGTACGCAGCGCTTACCATATGTACCTACTTTTAAGCAGCAGCTTAAAGAGCTTAAATTATATGATAGTAAATAGTCACAATGAATGGGATCAACTAGAAGAAGTTATAGTAGGTGATGGTTTCCCGAGTGAACTACCCCTACTGGATTATTCGTTTAAATTGTTTTTTCATGAAAATCTCTGGGACGGCTGTCCGGACGGGAGAGACTATGAATTTGGTGAACAGACCATTCAAAAACGGCATTGTGAAGAGCATGCAGAAGACTTAAATAAGTTTTGTGATCTTTTACAGTCACTTAATGTAAAGGTTAGGCGACCTAAGACACCTAAAAGAATAAGCAAGACTAAAACTCCGCTATGGAGCAGTACTAACCACCCCGCTCTTAATGTAAGGGATATGGCGATGGTTGTAGGTGATACTATCATTGAGTCTCCTCCGACGTGTAAATATAGATATTTTGAGAACGATTACCTACATCACCTATTTTTAGAGTACTTTAAACAGGGCGGTAAATGGATCCAGGCCCCTAAGCCCATAATGACAGATCATAGTTTTGATTTATCCGGAATTAATGAAGATAATGGTAAGAAGTATTATATAGACGTCAGGCAAAAAGAACATTATATGGATTGCGGTGTTGAGATAATGTTTGATGCCGCTAATTGTGTTAGGATGGGTAGTCATATATTAATGAATGTATCAAACGAGAATCAGGAACTAGGCGCTAAATGGTTACAGCAGGCCGTAGGTGACAAGTATAAAGTAATCACAACACCGCTCACAGATTCTCATATTGATTCATCATTTCTACCATTACGACCAGGTCTAGCTATTGTTATGAAGGAGCCTGAGTATGTAAGGCCACGGCTTCCTGCTGAGTTACAGTCATGGGATCTGGTGCATATACCTACTAGAAACCGGACTCAATCTGAAAAGGAAGCGCAGGGTATTAAGCTGGCGTCTCCGAGGATAGAATTAAATGTACTCTCAATCTCACCGGAGCTTATTATATGTCACTCCCAGTATGAGACGGAGTTAAATAAGGTTTTAGCTAAGTATGGTATAACAGCAATGGGTACTCCGTTCCGGCATTGTGAGATTTTTGCTGGAGCACACCATTGCACTACCCTGGATGTAAGACGAAAGAGCAAATATGAAAACTACTTCGAATAACGCAATAACTTGCTCTACTGATTACAACTATATTCACTACCTGTATAAACTAGTAGATAGTCTACATGCAAATAATACGGATGCTGATATTTTTATACGTATTGTTGATTTTACGCCGGATCAATTTGAGGAGGTGAGATCAAAAATAACAAGTAATAAAGTAGAGTATATCATCGATCAACCTAATCTTAGTAATCGAAAGGATATATTAAAAGACGTTGATTCTGCAATGCATTATGTATATGGGGTTGATGTATGTAGAAACGGTAGTAAAAATATTAAAAAGTTACTGTATAGTAAGCGTAGTGTGTATACATGTCATAGCCGCTTTAAGACGATTAGTATGCTATTGAATAGAGGTTATAATAATGTATTGAGTTTAGATGTAGATACTGTTGTTATAAAGGATATAAATCATATGTTTAATAATCATACATATGATGTGTCTATAGTACCTACTTATACGAGCAATAAGATTGAATTATGGTATAACGAGGGTCTTTTGCATATAGGTAATACACCTCAATCAGTTCTATTCTTTAAAGATGTTGAAAACTTTATTTTTAATAGTGGTAGACATTTTGAGTGGAATATAGATTCTGAAGCTCTTGACAGGTGCTTCGCGAAGAGGCAAGATCTGAGAGTAGGTTATCTGGATAATACCTATAAGGATAGAGAGTTCAATGATGATTCTTATATGTGGTCAGGTGATAGTATATGTAAGTATAACGAGAGGTTTAAATGAATAAAATAATACACCAAACATGGAAAAATAAGAATATTCCTAACGATACTTTTAAGAGAAATTGGGTTGAGTCGTGGAAGAACTTAAACCCAACTTGGGAGTATAAATTATGGACTGATGAAGATATGCATGACTTTATCTCAACCAAATATAGTTGGTTTCTACCTACATTTGAGGCATATCCGGAGCAAATACAGAGAGTTGATTCATTCAGATACTTTATCATTTATGAATATGGTGGCTTATATGCTGATCTTGATATTGAATGCTTTAAACCATTAGACACCCTTTTAACGGACAATTGTATAATATTTCAGACATACCCGGAGCACCAAATGAAAGCAATAATAGATGCAGATAACCGAGAGCACCCACTTCGTAAACACTTCCCGTTACATAAACTTAAGAAGGGGTATTTTTTAACTAATAGTATTTTTTACAGTAATGGTGGTCATAAATTTTTTAAGAAGTGTATAGAGGGCTTAGAGAAGAGTTACGAGGAAAGTAAACGGTATAGATTTACAGAATTTGACTTTTTAAATAAGTCGTGTGTATGCAATACACACATAACGATGTCAGCCGGTAGTGGATTTTTAACAAGAATGTTTTTTAAATATGGTAGGGTTTTTGATGTAAAGGATTATAGTTACGGTTTCTTTGAACCATACAAACACACCAGGCGTAAAGAAATTCTATTAAATCAAGAGGCTTTTAATAAAGAAAATTTATACGGTATGCACTGGAATCTAGGTAGCTGGATAAATTTAGAGGACTCTGAATATAAGATATGAAGGTGACTGATATACATGTTTGTTATGTTATTAACGATAACAAGGATTTTATAGACCTTACTATTAAGTCTGCTAAACAACTGAAAAAATTCTTTAGATCTGAGGATCATAACCTAAAGATCTATGCGTTAAGTGAAATGGAGCTGGAAGGATTACCACCATTTATTGAGAATGTAATCTCGCCTCATAAGGATATACCGTTGTTGTGGCAGCGTATGTATATACCGGAGTTGATTAATTCTGATAAATGTATCTTCCTGGATAGTGATACTCTAGCATATACATGTATTAGTAAGTTATGGGATATTGATATTGGAGACAGTTATATAGCGCTGGCTCCACACTATTGCATGCATACTATCCAGGAGATGCTTAACCACTACGGTTTAAATGAGTTTCCACTATACAGAGCCAAGGGAGACGTACAGCAATATTATAATTGCGGTGTGTCTGTTATAAACAGTAGACTATGGAGAGACCTAAGCCTCATCGAAATACCACTCGAGTATTATGAGAGTATTAAAAGTACATCGCACTGGAAAAATGATGAACCTACATATAACGTCTGTTTTTCTGATAATATATTTGAGCTCGATAAAACGTGGAATTATTACCCTATAGACGCCTATAAGAAAGCAAACATTGTACACTACTACGGTACGTACATTAAAGGTAAACCTTTTCATAATGAATTTGCTATTCATCCAGACTGATATAAATAATTTATATGAAAGAAGAAATTCAATTAAACATCCAAGACCTAGCAGAATATCAAACTCACTTCCAAACGGATGTTAGTTTGTTTCTTGAAAAAGAGAACAAATCTGCAGCTACTAGAGCTCGTAAATCGCTACTAGAAATTTCTAAGCTATGTAAACAGATTAGAAAAGAAATCCAAGAGATTAAGAATAGCGCTGCGGCCTAGTACATATACTGCTTAAATAATAATGTGAAATCATTTAAGCATTTTTTTGAAGCAAATAAGCCCCTTGGCTTAATAGAGACGCTTCATTTTCAAGATTTAGGTCCCATTGAAGCTAAAGTTGATAGCGGCAATGGGGCTTATAATGTACTGCATGGTCAAAATATCCAAGAAGTTGCAGATGGTCAAATATCATTTGATACTGTAAATGGAAAAACACTAACTGTGCCAGTTGAGGAGTATATCGATATTAATATCGGCTCTGGTAATATAGAGACAAGACCTGTAGTCAAATTTGATATAGAGGTCGGTGATGAGAGTTACCCTGGTACAAGTTTCTCTATAGGTGATAGGTCATCTAACGAATATAAGATTCTATTAGGTAAGGACTTTATCGAACAGCTAGGCGGCTTAATCGATGTAAGTGCTGAAAACAACCTCGATTAGTACCAGTCAGGTTTATTAACTGACGTCCAGGTAGCAAAAGGCTTATCTTCTCTAATATAAGATCTATACTGATCTATTACTGACAGTCTTTCGAAGTCTTTATCTCGTCGACATTTGCAGTCTTGATTAATAGCGACAGCAAATTCAGTCAACCCAGTTTTATTAATAATAGTATTGTGTAAATTACTCTTACACCATTTAATAAAATCTAATGTAAAATGTTCTTTTGAGCCTGGCCATCTAACCATTCGCTCCGTAAACATTTCAAGTGTGTGGTCGACTAACCACATAAAGTTATCAGTCGTCTCACGTGCCCATATACTGCATTGATGATTGAAGTAGCCTTTACCTCGTTTACGTGGTTTACCAGTTGACGTCCTAGGACAATCTTCGTGATTTAACACTTCTTGAGGAAAGGCGTGTGCTAACATTATAGCACCTTCAATTTGCATCTTTGAACGAACATGTTGATCACATAATTCCTTCGCAGCAATAACAGGATCATTATCAGTACAAAATATATTCATACCGATATTATAATAGTGTTCCTACTATCTACCCCAGTCGTTAACGAACGTATAGAACTCACTACGCGTAGATGTATCATCGAGAAAGTCACCACTAATCTTCGCAGTCTTCATCTCGCACCCATCATGCTTAATACCGCGGAGGCATGCGCAAGTATGAGATGCAGAGATCATTACTGCAACACCTTTATTACCTTCACATACTTCATCAATTGCTTTATGAATCTGAGTAGTTAGACCTTCTTGAATCTGCGGTCGTCTAGCATAATGCTCTACAATTCTATTCAGCTTACTCAGACCGATAACTTTACCATCGGCAGAGGGTAAATAAGCTACGTGACATCTACCCGTAAATGCTAGGTGGTGATGCGAACATAGACTCTTTACAGGAATACCACCCTGAAATACCATCCCATTATAGCCATCAGAAGGGAAAGCTGTAATATTAGGTAGCTCATTATAACAACCAGCTGCAATATCATTTACATAAGCTTTAGCAACACGCTTAGGTGTACCATCACTATTAGGATCGTTTCTCCAGTCAATACGTAAAGCATCTAGAAACTTTTCATAAGCTTCTGTAGCGTTAAGGATAACCTGTTGTTTTTCGTCATCGCTGAGCGGCATATTACCATTAGCGGTTGGTAGCTTGGTTAGTTTAATTCTATCGGACATACCCTTATTATATAGTATAGTCTAACGAAAGCAATAAATATATTTACAATATGAGTGATTTCTTAAAATTAGTCCAGGAAGCGACACCGCCACATGTAATTGATCATTATGATAAAAATGCAAAGACAAAGAAGGGCGGTATACTTAATAAAGTTGTGAGTGGTGTGCAGAAAGTATCGAGTGCTATAGATACCATTGAGAAGTATGGTACAGGTAAGTGGGATATCAATGATACTCTGCAGAAGATATTAACAAAACAACTAGATAAGAGTACGGATAAGATGGGATTATTTGGTAAATCAAATTATAGTCAAATTAAACTCGGAGCTGATATCACTGACAAAATTAATAATTATACCGATGGCGAGGACTATGACGTTAAGGCTGGTATTGAGAGAGCTAAAGCTGGTATTGAGAGGTCACGTGAGGGTATGAGTGGAATGCGCGATACTTTAGATGGGGCGTCGCAAAAGACTGACCCAGTTACAGGTGAGTCTACATTAAATGGTGGTTTTCTGAACATGATTAGTGAAGCTACGGCCGTATTAGATAGAGATAGAGATGGTGAGTTTCAGAATACAGCACAAATGAAGGGTGATAAGGAGGGTAAGTCTGCACAATTAAAGGTCTGGGATGTGTTAAAGAGTGCTTTGGATTTACCAGAAGATGCACCTATGAAACTTACTCACCCAGATCCTCAATTGAGAGGTAAGAAAGAATTCGACAGAAGAATTGACTGGATTGCAAGAGGTGTACCTGCTTTTCTTAAGAATGTTAAAGAGGAATACCCAGATATACCATTTATCTTTAAAGATCATAGTAAAGAGGATGGATTGTCAGTCTCAGCAATTGAGCAGGACGAGGAAGAGTTTAACTTTAACGATACTACTAGACAGAATTGGATCAAAACCCTAGGTGCAGAAAAAGCAGAGAAAATTGTTAGAGGGCTTGTAGATATATATCCCGGTGATCGTATTGTGTTTGATGAGCCAGTAGAAGATGAGCCAGTAGAAGACGAGCCAGTAAAACTAACTAGTGAAAATGCCTTGTTCAAACTAGCAGGCAGAACAAGCTTCGGTGCTAAAGGTATTCAATACACATTAAAGCCTGAGTTAGCGGATGTATCTAATATGCTTGAAGAGCGTGGTATAAAATATCTAACGTTCTTATTACAGACAAACGATAATGCATTCAAGGCTCCAGAAAGTAATAATGGTGTTATATATGCGTATGATAATAATAACCAACCCATCAATCCAATAACTACTAAGGATGTAAATTTTCAATGGAACGGTCAAGAGGGCTTATATACTCTTAGTACTAATAATGCTACATTAATGGGTGTTAAGTATAGTGAAGGTCAGTTTGCTATTAATAAGGATGACGTAATGCCATTAACAGATGGTAATCATGTATTATATAGACCTGATGAAAATTCAGTATATATGAAATTTAAGATAGTACAGGATATGAACAACGCTGACAAGTACCTGATAGATAAGGATAAAGGAGTTGCAGCGACCAAGGAAGATATAGCAGAAGCAGAAGCAGTTGGAGACAAGTGATCTCTCCCCCGTCCCTCTTATCTAAAGATATTTTAAGCTTACCATTTTTATAAATCAACTAGTTTTTTTTTATTTTATTAATTTAGTTGATTATGATCTTCTATAGGTTATAATACAATTATGAAATACTTATCTACTAAGGTTATACCCATGGGCAGTACTGCTTTTCGTCAATGGAAGGCGTATAGTCATTGCAAATTTATTCACGGATACCGTTTACAATGTAAGTTATGGTTTTCAGCTGATGAGTTGGATGACCGTAACTGGGTATTTGATTTCGGTGACTGTAAAGATATTAAGACAGCTTTAGAGGATCAATTTGACCATACTACGTGTGTAGCTGCAGATGATCCAGAGCTTCATAGCTTTCAGCATTTAGCTGACCGTGGATTAATACAACTTCGTATTATGCAAGATGGTGTTGGAGTCGAGAGAGCGGCTGAGTGGGTATATAACAAAGCAAGTGAGATTGTTAAGGATAAGACGCAAGGTAGAGTTACAGTCGCAAAGGTTGAGGTATGGGAGCATGAAGGTAATAGTGCCGTCTATGAACAATCGACTAGCTCTGCAGAAGATAAAAGTAATGCAAAGCCTGATGTAGAAGCTGCTATGCGGACCGCAGCTGTTGTTGAAAATACGGTAACTGAAGTACCGCCTGCAGAACCTAATACCGAGCCCGGTCATCCCCCTAAGCAGAGAGTAACTCAGGGTATGTCAAATCCATTCGGTGGAACGAGTTGGGGAGAGTAATGAGTTTAGATAATGCTTACAATAGAGTACCAAAACACACTGTAGGCAGTACAGGTATGGGAGCGCCTGTAGCGAGAGAAAGAGACCCTCAGCTCCAAAAACTGGAAAATGATATATTTGCAAAAATGAACCAGGCTATTGTACCTCGTACTCCTACACCGGACTTACCAGAAGTAAGGAGTATCGAGGTACAATCAGTTGGTTTTGAGCAAGCACTTAAAGAACTAGCTAATGGTATCGAGTCTCTCGACGATAAACCTTAATACCTTGCTTCTTACAATGTCATCACCTGTAAATTTGTAGGTATTAATACCCTGATCGATGCATGATTGAGAGTCAAAAGCTTTGTATATAGTATCAAAGCCACCTTTATCATTAATATCTGATTGATTTGTATCTCCCACAATCATATACTTACTATGGTTGCCGAAACGAGTTAGTAGCGTTATTAGCTCACTTTTTGTAAGGTTTTGTGCCTCGTCAATAATAACACACGAATTACGAAACGTCATACCTCTTGTAAAGTTGACGGGTAAGCAGGTAATATAGTTTTTATGTAGTAGATTACTAGCTACGTTCGGGTGAATTAATTCATCTAGTTTATCTACTAGCGGCATAGACCATGGTGCGAACTTATCCTCCATCTCACCAGGTAGAAAGCCTAAGCTCTTAGATGCACTCTCTACTATAGATCTAATATATACTATACTATCAACCTCTCTATCTCTTAACATATTAAGAGCAGCTAAAACAGCGATGTATGTTTTAGCTGTACCAGCTGGTCCATCCACAAACCCCATCTTAGTAGCTGGTTCCATCATTGCGGTATAAAAACTATGTTGTGTTGGAGTTAGTTTAAAATGATGACTTATTTTGAATGTTAAATCAAAATCAGTCTGATTATTTTCAACTATCTCATCCATAATGTTAACATTAGTGCTGTGAGATCTCCCCGACGCCTTCGAACTCTTGCGAGTACTCTTTTTTGTAGTCATTACACATATTTATACCATATATACTCAGTCCATGAAGCGTAAAAAGTTCATGTAAAAGGTATAAATAGTATATGAATTAGTTGATTATAACCTACCATGAGTTATAATAATACTAGTTATGAACTTAGAAAAAGAAACATTAATACTCTCTGACGATAAAATATTTTATACGATAGAGGGTGAAGGTGAGTATATAGGTCAGCGCTCTTTGTTTATGCGCATGGCGATGTGCAATCTAACTTGCATTGGTTTTGCCTCTGAAGACTCTCCTCATGGTTGTGATTCCTTTATCTCTTGGAGTATTAAAAATAAGATGACTTTTAATGAGATCTTTCAGATGATGGAAGACAATAACTGGATTGAAAAACTTGAGAAGGGTACTATATGGAAGCTTACCGGTGGTGAGCCTCTAATTCAACAGAAGCAACTACTTAAACTAGTTGAAGCGTTTATTGAGAAGTATGACTTCACCCCGAAGATTGACTTCGAGACGAACGCTACTCTTATGCCTAGCCCGAGATGGAAGGAAGAGTTTGATGCTACCTTCACAACTTCACCGAAGTTAACTACTAATGGTGACCCGGAGAATAAGACCTATAAGCCTGAAGTTCTCAAGTATCACAAAGAGATTAACTCTGGTTTTAAGTTTGTTATTAATGACCCTGCTGAAGATATAAAGGAGATATGGAGTAAGTACGTTGAAGATACAGAGGGTATTAATGTAAGTCTCGATAGAATCTGGTTCATGCCGTGTGCTGGTTCACGTGTGGAACATATTGCTAATGCTGAGGCGGTTGTTGAATACGCGAAGTTAATGCACGTTCACTTCTCACCTCGATTGCATTTATTAGTGTGGGATAAGGCTCTTAAAGTCTGAGTATTATCTTTAAATAAAAAAAAGCCGTTCAATTAATTGAACGGCTTTTTTTGGTATAATATGTAGTATAATATGTGTTATGTAAAATCTTACAGATAACCTAAATTAACTAGCCTTCTGATACGAGGGCTTATTGAATTTCTATCCTGCGCTGTTACAACTTGCTCTTCAACACCAGTATCAAAAGTAAACCGAATGGAATTAAATTCCGGGTCTATAATAGCAAACTCCATACCAGCGTATGAGTCGTCAATATCCATTGTGAATTTGTATTCTGTGTCGAGTCCAAAACCTCCATAGGATGGGAAGCCTTCTGCAGATACTGAAACTGCTGTTGAGTTGCCAGTAGCACCAGGTATGTCTTGATATAATAGCTCGCAATCTAGACCAGCTGGTTCTAAGCCGTTTGGAAATGTATCGATGTTATTGGCAGTATCTTCATTAGGTACATTTGGTGCACCAGAGAATGTTAAGGCGTTTGTAAATGAGATAGGCATATTATTATTTAATATAAAAAGTTATTTTTTAGGAGGTAACCCGTAACGCTCTCTAAATGTAAGCTTCTTAGTTGGTGCTTTTTTAGACGTCTTCTTTACTGCCGGCTTCGTAGATGTAAAGAGAGCAATTGCTTTTGAGAGCAAGTTACTCTTTTTAAGTTTCTTATCTAACTTAACACCCTTGTCTTTGCAGAGAACTTCGAGCTCGTCTTTAGACATACTTTTTAATTCTTTCTCGGTCATATTAATATTTATGGTTGAATGTATTATTTTTAAGGTTAAATAATATTTATGGAAACAATAATTACACTAGTAGTATTCATCGCCGGTTTTATTACTGGCACGTTAGTTGCTCGCAATAACATTAAGAAAATTAATTCAATCGTAGAGGATGCAGAAGATTTTACCGCAGCAGTTGATCGTAAAATTGATAAACTTCGCGATGAAGTAACTAAGAAACCTACCAAACGTGGGCGACCAGCTACTAAAAAATAATTTAATATTATAAATTCCTTGATAGCTCAGCGGTAGAGCGGGTGACTGTTAATCACTAGGTCCAAGGTTCGAATCCTTGTCGAGGAGCCACTTTCAAATAAGCAACCTATCGGTTGCTTATTTTTTTATTTACCACCTGGGGTGAAGTAGAATCCGATGATGCACCCCAAAGTGGCGACTGAGACCAGAGAGATGTGCCCTGTTGTAATGGCTGTTGTGATCGGGTCCGATGAGGGAAAAACAACCAATCCCCAGAGGAGGGAGAAATTTTCTTTATTTTCGGGTGGTGTAAAGGTGACGAGCTCGACTGCTGGCCAGAGGGTGCAAAGAATCGAAATGACTGCGAAGTTGAGCATCCCGATAAGAGCAATAATGCGGCGAGTGCCGCGTGTGAACATACCAGCATCCTTATCCGCTTCACCGAACACTGCTTGTTGAAACTCAGCGTTTGATTTTTGGAGTGACATGTCTCTGATGAGCTCCCTCTTAGCACGCGCTTCATTTGCAAGTGATCTACTCTGCGCAATACCGCCGATAATTTTAAGCATCGAGCCCATACCAGTTGCTCCAAGTGTTGATAATAACATCGTAATAAGTCCAAACATATCATTTTACCTCCATTTTATATAAATATTTATACAGAACCGAAGCACTTCATGTAAAATGAATTGTATAACATTGAAATGATTACATTTAAAACATTTTTTGAAAACTACGCCGATGGTAAGGTCAAGGGTAAAAGTAAAACGGGACGAGTAAAGCGAGCAGGTGCTAGTTGTAAGGACTCTATAACTGAACTAAAACGTAAAGCTAAGAAGTATAGTGGTGAAAAGGGCAAAATGTATCAATGGTGTCTTAATATGAAGAGAGGTAGAAAGAAGAAGTAATTAGATGTTTATACTGGCTGGAATAGAACAATTGTTATTTGAAGTATTAGGTAGCCTCTTTAAAGAAGCTCTTAAGAAAATGGTAGCTGCGGCTGCATCACTAAAAGATGCTCCAGCTAGTTTTTTTATAACAGTCGGAGTTGTATGTACTAGCCTTATTGCATTAACTATTCTCTGCAAAAGATATAAAAGAAGTAAATTTAAAGAAAATGAAGCATAATTACGATCAACTAACTAACCTCATATTAGAGGGTCTAGGCGGGTATAAGCCAATCACACTACCATACTCATTTAATGATTTAGAACCTCATATTGATGCGGAGACAATGAAGCTCCACTATAATAAGCACTATAAGGGCTACGTCAAAAAGCTAAACGACGCTATCGGTAAAACTCACATACCATTGAGAGAATTAGTAGTTAAAGCTGCAAACAGAAAAGCAGATGTACGTAATAATGCTGGCGGAGCATACAATCATCAACTCTTCTGGAATATGATGACACCTCATAAACATTCATGCAGAGGCTTGATAAAGGAAGCTATTGATAAGAAGTTTGGTTCCGTTGACAGTTTTTACGAAGAGTTTACAGCACAAGCAAAGTCGCATTTCGGCTCCGGTTGGGTATGGCTTATTAAAAGGGGTAATACCTTGAAGATTGTACAAACAGATAATCAGGATAATCCTCTTATGTTTGATCAAGGAGAACCAATACTAGGTATTGATGTCTGGGAGCACGCCTATTATAAAAAGTATGGGCCGGATAGAGAGAAGTATATTAAAAACTTCTTAAAGGTGGTTAACTGGGATTATTGTAATCAGCTATTATCGCTTTAACTTCCTCTTTAAGGTAGTTGACGTGTATTTTTGACCACTCATGTTTTTCAGGATTTTTGTAGAAGATAACTAACCCATCACACTTCTTACCTGAGATTGCTTCATACATATGAGCATATAAAGATAGCTGCAGCGCATACGAATTAAACTCACATACAGTTAGGTGACTCACCGGGCCATTCATATACTCACCATACTCATTGGTGTATCTGAAACGCTTATTTGTTTTAAAGTCTCCTACCTTAAAACTATTTGTATTTTCATAAATTAAATCACCTGTACCTGCAATTCCATTAACTGTATCATATAGCTTTTCCTCAGCGCGCAGCTTAGGATAACCTTTAAATATATCTGCATGTGACTTGTACGATTTATAAAGATCTTTATATTGGTCTTCTCGTTTATCATCTACGAGAAAATCCTCCATTACTTTATGTATATGGGTACCGTAATCACACGCTTTGTTTTTAACATCTTCCCATTGCTCTAGAATAAAGTCAACATGAACACCCTCACGCTTTGCAACTCGAGTTGCGTTACCTATTGCATCAAACTTAGGTTTATATTTACCGAGCAGAGTTGTTACTGATATTAACTGCTTACCAGTCTCTGTATCTGTATACGTATGAGATGCTTCGTCAAAATGGATCATATTATTATTATAACTTAAGACCTTGAAAATGCAAATTCTTATTATAAAATATATGTATGAGATTAGCTATTAGCGGTACGGGTTGTCAAGGGAAATCAACATTAATTAAGGACTTCCTAGAAGAATGGCCCATGTATAAAACTGAAAGTCAGACGTACCGTGACGTACTTACTAGTGAGAAGTTACCTCACAGTAAAGAAGCTACTAAAGAGACACAATGGAGGATTCTCAATCATATGATTGATGAGATGCAGACCTTTAACCCCGGTGATAATGTCATTATGGACAGGTGCCCTATTGACAACTTAGTTTACTCTCTTTGGTGTTTTGAGAAAGGTGTTGGTGATATTGATAAGGAGTTTATTGATAAATGCATACCTCTTGTCTGCGAGAGTTTAAAGAATATAGACATCATATTTTTTACACCTATTACTAAAGCTGCTCCTATTACCCCTGTTGAAGATGGTGTACGTGAAACAGATTCTACCTATATTAAAGAAATTGATAACCTATTTAAAATGATAGGAGCTCAGCATATTGAAAACAACGGCCTCAATCCATTCTTTCCAAAAGAAGATGCGCCGGGTTGGATTGAAGTATTCGGAGACAGGCCTGTTAGAATCGCCATGATTAAGCAATATATCGATGAGACCGGTGATCTTGTCGGTGGGTGGGAATGTGCTCCGGAGCCTGATATCGTCGACCCTAATAATCAATCTGTTGGTGATAACGAAGAAGCAGCTGCAATGAAAGCATTAATCGATGATCAACAAAATGCTAAAGTGTTTGAGAAGGATCTCGCAGATCAGAAGCAGCTAATTAAAGATACGCTAGGTGATAAAGAAATCGATGAGATTAACAGTCTATATAATCCCAAAGCTTAAGCTCTCAGCCTAAATCACTTTTACGGATTTAACGCTGCGGAGAGCTCTGCGATCTGAGTTGTATGTAGTTCGATAGTACTACCGAACGTAGTATTTTCTAAACCTACAACGAAGTTGCTAAAATTTAACCTATTAGTCGCATTAGGTGTCTGGAGGATTATAAAGTCTCCATTAACGACTTGATTGGTTTCCGGTAACTGATTGATACTAACGTCTGTGCTTGCCATATAAATTATTTATTATAAAATATATATAATGTCAAAGATTGGTGTAGGTATAATAACGTGTAATAGAAATGATTTTTACATTAGGTGTATTAAAAGCATTAAATCTGACTGGTTCGATGAGATTGTTACCATTAATGACGGTGATGAGCCTATAGCAACTACAGACGCTCCTCATCGTCATATTATTAACAACGGGAGGAATTTAGGTGTTTGTAAGAGTAAAAATAAAGCGCTTACACACCTATTATCAAAAGGCTGTGAGTATATTTTTCTCGTAGAGGATGATATGGTGTTTAAAGGTAATGCGTTTGAAGAATATATTAGAGCAAGTAAGATTACTGGTATACAACATATGTCGTTTGCATACCATGGACCGGCTAATAAAGGTAATATTAGTAAAGGTAAACCTAAGCCGAGAAAGGTAATTGATTACGGTGACGTAAAAATTGCACTAAATCAGCACTCAGTTGGTGCTGTATGTTTTTATACCAAGGAAGCATTAGATAGTGTAGGTATATTTGATGAAGAGTTTGATAAAAATAATTTTGAACATGTAGAGCATTCTTATAGTCTCGCCAAAGCCGGTTACAGTACACCTTACTGGTGGTGGGCTGATATAGCTAATAGTTGCGATCTTATTCAAGAACAGGCTTGTAGTGAAGAATCCTCGTCAATAAGAAGAGGTGATGATTGGCAGCAAAAAATAATCGACAGTGCATACTTATTTCAGAAGAAGCATGGCTATATGCCGGCATGGCAAAATGCAGTCCCCGATACACCATTGCCTGACGTTATTAAGATTTTAAAGAGTATGAAAAAATGATATCTTTTATTATAGCTTACAAGCAAGATACTAAAGAAAGGGCTGTAAATTTAGAATACTGTAAGAAGTATTATAAACAATTGGTACCTGGTTGCGAGATTCTGATTAAAGAATCATCTGATAATAACTTCAATAAGTGTAAGTTATATAACAAAGGAGCTTTAGAGGCCAAGCACGATGTGTTGTGTTTTTTAGATAGTGATGTGTTTGTTTCAAAATACTCTATTCAGAAATCTATTGAATTGGCAGATATGGATAACGTCATTATAGGTTATAATGGAGTGGCTATATATCTATCATATAAATCTAAACGCACATTAACTAGTGATTTAAAATATCAGAATATGCTAGAGATACTACCGGTAAACTACGTACCGACTCGATTAGAGAAAAATGAGATGTTTGAGGTAGGTAATCTTAAAGCAGTCGGTGGCTGTTTAGTAATGTCTAGAGACTGCTTTAAAGATGTTAACGGATTTAATCCTAATTTTATTAACTGGGGATATGAAGATAATGAGATTGTAACCAGATGCCATAAACTCAAAAAGAATGTTATTTTAGCTAATACAAAAGACCCATATCTATTTCACTTACCTCATCATGATGTAGAGGGGGATAAGAGTGTACATGACTTTTACACAAACAATCAAACCGAGTATATGAAAGTATGCGAGATGAATTATAATGATTTACAAAAATACATAAAAACATGGAAGCTATAGATGTAATTATACTCTCAAATACAGCTAATTTAGAGTATTACAGCAAACTAAAAAAGTGTATTAACTCTCTAAAGTCGAGTACTAATATTAAAACTAATATTATTGTTATTGAGACAAACAAAAAATTAAGAGGTAAAAATTTAAAGCTACCAATCGATACACTCTATATTCCCGAGGATGCAGAATTTAACTATAATAAGTTTCTGAATTATGGTCTCACTTTCTGCAAACACGATTATTTGTGTATATCAAATAACGACGTTTATTATAATAAAGATGTTTTATGTACCCTAGTCGATCACTTAGATGATTATGATTCCGTTAGCCCGTGGGATGATAATTCTACGTGGCGGTTCCATCAAACCAAGGGAATACATGTAGGTTACTCTACCAGGATGTTTGTAACCGGTTGGTGCATTGTAACAAAGAGAGTCACTATAGATAAAATCGGTGGTAAGTTTGACGAGAGATTTTCTTTCTGGTTTCAGGATGATGATTATTCTAAGCTATTAGAGACTAATAATCTAACGCATGCGTTAATTGGTGATGTATCGGTATGGCACGACTGTGGTCAGAGTCACGAACTATTCAGTAAAGAGGATAGAGAGAAACAAACACATGGCTTATCAGAGGTCTTTAACGAAAAATGGAAGTGAATAAAAAAATTACATTGCGAGATAGTAACTTCGCTGGTAGGGATGTCTTGAGTATGCCAGGTGTTAATTTTTCCTGGTATACAGGTGACAATATAGTTAGTGAGCACGTTTTCTTTACAGATAAAAAATTGCAGGATGTAGATGAGGCTCAGTATAGCAATGTTAAGAAAGTTGCGTGGCTGCTCGAACCTAAGGGTATCGACCCGTCTATATATGATTGGATCTTAAAAAATTATCATAAATTTGATAACGTACTAACATTCGACCGTAATATTATATCTCAAATTGATAACGGTATATTTCAGCCGTACGGTACCTATTGGGTTGAGAAAGATAGCCCTGTAAAGAGTCGCTCAGTCTCTATGATTGCATCCTACAAAAAAGAAGCTACTGGTCACAAGATCAGACACTCAATATATAAACACTTTAAGAGCCGTATAGATACGTTTGGTACTATTACCGGAAGCCGGTTAACTAATAAAGATGCAGGCTTGAGGGATTTTAGATTTTCTGTTGCTATTGAAAACTGTATACAAGATGGGTATTTTACTGAAAAAATACTCGACTGTTTTGCTACAAAAACCATCCCGATATACTGGGGTACACGTACGGTTGGAGAGTTTTTTAATACAGATGGTATTATATTTGTGGATGATTTTAAGAGTATTGAAAGTCTAATTAACTCTCTCAGCGAAGACGTGTACAGTAGTAAGCTCGAGGCAATTCAAGAGAACTTTAATAAGATAGACGACTACCATATACCGGAACTGTACATTGAGAAAAATTACAAGGGCTTGTTACATTAATAACGTGAAAATACTGGTTAGCAGTAGCATTAGTACTACTACGACATTATAATAGCTATAATATGAATATACAGGAAGAGTATACTAATCGAAAAAATAATAGTTCTGATATTAATGAACATTTAGAGACATTATACAAATATGGTAAAAAGTGTAAATCTATAACAGAGCTCGGCTCACGTCACGGTGACAGTACTGTTGCTCTACTTAACAGTCAACCGGAAACAATGGTTAGTTATGACCTTTTTAAATCTGAATTTATTGATGAAATTAAATTAAAGAATTATAAGTTTATAACAGATGATTCCCTTAAAATTAGTATTGAAAAAACTGATTTACTTTTTATAGATACCCTTCATAGATATTTTCAATTATATAATGAATTAGGTTTACATGCTAAAAATGTACGTAAGTATATTATTTTACATGATACTGAAACGTACGGTTATTCAGATGAGCCTTTATATGCCTCGCATATAGCTGTAAAAATGAGTGATAAGGTAATTGCTACTAAAAAGAAAGGTCTTAAACAAGCTGTAAATGATTTTCTACATGAAACAAAAGAAGGTAAAAACTGGGCTGTTCATGAGGAATTTAAAAACAATAATGGCCTCACAATTCTATCGAGAATTTAAATGAGAATAACTAGTTGATAAGTTATTATTAATACGCTATAATAAGAATATATGATTATTAAAGATATTCAAGTTTACGACGGCCCTCTCATTCATAAGAGATTCGCATACGATTATTTCCGTAATAAAGTATTACCTACTGGTAATATAATTGCTTTTAGATGTCCGATGGATGTGAGCATTGATGGTATGATTGACCAAGAAGATGTGCTGCAGGGAGATTATATATATAGTGATGATGCAGTTAACTTCTGTTGGGAGATTCCAAACTTAGATAGGTTTGGAGCCGTAGCGTTTCAGCGCTTACTCAACACTCAGATTGCTAGTATACTATCTGGTTTAACCAATAAGCCGATTGAGGTAGATGGAGACGACCTCATGGTTCATGATGAATTTGAAGGAAATGACGGTAAGCTACAAGCTGTTGGTAAGTGTAGTGTTAGTATTACATACTCAAAAGATAATGTAGCTATTGGGCATACGGGTATTAATATTAATGCTGGTAGTAAAGCTCCTGCATTTGCTTATAGTACTAAACTTAATGAGGAGCAGACTCAAGAGTTTATGACTAGGGTTATTGATACCTTTTACGGTATGGTAGATGATATCTTCATCGCTACTACTAAGATTAATCTATAATGACTATTTTTCAGTATCTAAATAGCTTACTCTATAGTAAGAAGGTAATAGATATGAACTGCGACGATGAGTCGCAGTTCAACCTGTTTATGGTCAATCGATGGGCTAGTATGTACTCACCTGAGATGGCTAATTATATTAACGAGTCGAGTAATAGGTATTGGAGCTTGTTTGATGATAAGCAGAATCAATATAACTATCTGTATAACCTATTGCCTCGTTTGAGATTTAAAAAGATTAGCTATCTCAAGAAGATTAAAAAGGATAAAGTGAAGAAGGAAGAAGAGCCAATCCTACCTGAGTTTATATCTAAGAGGGAGTACAAACATAATGTTGACTTACAGAAAGTGCTTTATAAATAGTCTATATGGCTGAAGCATCTATTGACAACCTAGCAACAAAAAGAAGTCTAATTGATCTGAGCTCTCATAGCGATGGAGACTTCGATTTAAGTAAAGAGTTTATTTTATCGTTTGTATATGACGATATTATTTTAGTTGAGTATATTGATGAAGCACCGGATGCTTCCGGTGATAATATTATGAGAGATGGTATTTATATACCCACTAATACTCTCACAAAAACGTGGCGTAAAGCTAAGGTCATTCTGGCTGGCCCGGAATGTAAATATACAAAAGCAGGTGACATCGTTATGTTTCCTAATGATAAAGGAGCGTCAGTTGCAAATATTCAGATCGCTGATTATGGTACAATAAACAAGGGTATGTTTTTGAATGAGCAAAGATTGTTCGGTATTTGCAAGAGACGAGAAGATATAGAAGACGGTAATGCCAAAAGTTAGCCGTCAGAGTTTATTGCAGTTATTAGATAATAATGTCTGTGAAATAACATTTATCAAGCGTACAACAGGTGAAGTGCGTACGATGCTCTGCACGAATGATCAGACTATTTTAAATAGTGTAAACGGTCGTACCACATTAAACTATAAACCACCTTCTAGGCTGCCTGAGTATGCACCAGGGCCAAAGAACCTAGTATTAACTTGGGACGTCTTCATGCAAGATTGGCGAATGGTTAACATGGATACTTGTAACCTTATTAAGAGTATACCACGTGATGAGTTCTGGGAGTATTTTAACACTAGTGTTTATACTATGACGACAGAACAGAAACAACAATTTATGGGTAAATGAGACAGGTAGCAGCTATAGAGACACAATTGAACGACTTCCTGCTAAGGGACGTAGTATTTCTCCTGAGTAATGGAAAGACCCTTAAAAAAGGTAAATTAATTTTATTTAAGTTTAAGGAATTTCATTTTGTATTTACGCTAAGGAATCATAAAGATGAAACACGCGTGTATGAAATACCCTACCCGTATAACTGGGAACGGCAAGACGCTGGTAATTTAAAGTTCTCATATGACCTAGCGGAGCTCGCTGGTACTAGTAAGACCCTATTTTACCGTATAAAGGTACTTGACAAATCTAATTGTAATAAATTTTACGATTCAAGCCTTGTTTTATCTGTTGTGTAGCTTATACTGGTTACATGGTAGGTAAACTTTTAAATAACTTTCCTCAGGGATATACCCCGAGTAGTCAACAAGATAAGATAATTAGAAAAATTGACGGAGCATTTAGCTCTGGAAATAAATTCGTTATATGTTGTGCGCCTACCGGAAGTGGTAAGAGCTTTATATCAAAAACTCTCGCGAATGCTTCAACTCCTTTTACTGATAACTTTACTGAGTTGGTTAATACATATGCAGCCTTTAAGATGGATTCTAACGGTAATTATGCGCATGCGAGCGAATGCAAAAATGACCTACCTGCCGGCGCGTTTGCATTAACTATTACAAAGGCTCTGCAAGACCAATACCAGGATTTATTCGAAGATACAGCTGTACTGAAAGGTAAGGCGAACTATAGAAGTACTATTGACGAGAATATTGATGTCGAGCAAGAGTCTGTAGTAATGCCGAAGAAGATTCTAGATGCTCATAGACAGGCTAATAAATGTGACTATCATAATGACCGTAATGCTGCTCTTACTAGTAAGTTCACGGCTTTAAACTATAAGATGTTCTTAGCGTTGCCCGATCATGTCAAGTATAAGAACTACATTATATGTGACGAGGCATCTGAGTTAGAAGATGAAATCATAAAGCAATTTTCTGTAGCGATTGATATTCAAAGATTGCAGAAACTTAAAGTTAAGATCTTCCCGCTCGCATCTACTAAAAATACTGCTGTTAAAAAGTGGTTAAATGAAGTACAGTCAACCATTATTGAGCATATTAACATATTGACTGATGGTATTAAATTAGGCCTCTCAAATAACGAGTTATCTAAGTTAAAATATCTTAGGAGCTTGCATAGTACTTTAGTATTGATTAGTGATACCTGGCAGCAGTGCGAGTATATTGTACAGGTAGAGGATAAGTTTAATATCAGACTTACTCCGCTCAAAGTTGATACCCTCTCGAGCTATATCTTCAAGTATGCTGAGAAAGTTTTATTGATGTCAGCTACAGTTATTGATCATAAGAACTTAGCTAAGACTCTAGGTATTAAGGAATATAAATATGTCGAGTCTGGTAGCTCATTCGACCCAGCTAAAGCACCTATATACATATCTAGATCTAATCGGCTTAATCATGCTAACCTACAAAAAGCTCTACCATCGATTGTAGAGCAGATAAAGGAGATTTGTAAGAATCATAGCGGTGATAAAGGTATTATACATACACATACAAATTACATTACCGGGTACCTTCAAAGAGGTTTGAGTGATTCGAGGTTTCTTTACCGAGATGGTATGACCCGTAATGAAGAGATCTTAGAAGAGCATACAGCGTCAGATCAACCAACAGTATTAGTAAGTCCATCCTTAGGACTAGGAGTCGATCTTAAGGGAGACCTAGCACGTTTTCAGATTATTATTAAAGCTGCGTACCTACCACTCGGGGATGATAGAGTAAAAAAGATGTTTGAGCAGGATAAGCAATGGTATGCTAATAAGATGCTTTCAAACTTTATACAACAATGCGGTAGAGGTATACGTAATCAGGATGATCATTGCGTTACGTATGTTCTCGACGCTAATATATATGATGCGGTTATACGTAATAAATCAAAACTACCCAAGTACTTCCTAGATAGATTCGTATAACCGGCTGTATTTGTATAAATATTTGTCGATGGAGACATTTAAACAATACTACTACCTCGATGAAAATTTAAAGAGTGCAATCGCTGCTGGTGCACTAGGCCTAGCTTCGCTTGCTGGCGGTACAACAGCAGACGCGTCTGGTATTACGTTCTCCTCACCCTCTAAAGCTGCTCTAAAGGTATCTCCATCACCTATATATAATCCTAGTTTTATTCAGGAAGTAAAGAGCGCCGAAAATTCCGTAATGTCTGGTTGGAAAAAAAATAAATTCTACCCTTACTCGAGCGCAGAGGGCGGCACAAATACAATAGGGTACGGCCATAAACTCACTAGTAACGAGGCCAGGTCTGGTAAGTTCACGCCCGGATTAACCGAAGCACAGGCCACTGCTCTACTTTTAAAAGATCTTCGCCACTCTGAGGGTAGGTTGAAGAAGCATTTAAGAGATAAATTTAAAGTAGACTATAATCAACTAGGTGTCGATCAAAAACAAATACTGCTCGATTTCACTTTCAACGTAGGTAATGTAGTTGCTAAATTTCCCAAGTTTACGCAACATGTACTCAATAAGAACAAGGTAGGTATGCTTGAGGAGTATGAGAGAACGTACCGAGATGCGAGAGGAGTAAAACATCCAATACAAGACCGAAACGAGAGAACACGCCGCTTTATTGAGGAGCGGTTTTAGATTTCTTCTTCTTTTTCTTCTGCCTTACCGGTAGAGTAACAAACATCGTCTTCATTTTTCCGCCCGGCTGACCCTTAAATCCAGAAATAGATTTTGTACTATGCGGTTCGTTCAATTGAGGATTAACAGTACCGTACTTACCACTAGGTCTGACCTTAGCCGGTCTCTTAGTATCAGTAGGAGCAGTAAAGTCCTCTAGAAGTTGATTATACAAATCATTAAAGGTCATACTACTATTTAGAGTTTAAAGTTGAAAATCCCACAATATACCATATAATTATATGATGCCCAGCACCCAAAAGATTAATTGCGTCGTCACAGGTAAACCTACCGTTTACTCTGGTGACTTCCTCCAAAAGAAGATAGATGAATACGGTAGTGAGGATAATCTCACAAAATACTATATTTGCAGAGAAGTTAAGGCCTTTCTTAAGAAGGGTTATAAGTGTGAGGATATACGAAAGGTGTTAAACGTATGCGAGAGTGTACTATACCCCGCTGAGGATATTATAACACATATACAGGAGAAGTTTGGTAAGAAAAGTATCTTAAAGGATCATCCTAGCTTTAATAACGCGTTGACCGGATTTACTTATAATAAAACTGATTCTGACGTTGAACATTTTATAAAGGAGTATATAATCAAGGTATGAACTTAACTGCTCGAATTAATAACGATAAGGTGGAAATCTTTGATGTGCAAACCGGGGGCATCCATGCATCCCATAGTCTTCCGCCAGGTAAATATAGTGGACCTACTATCTCCGGTAATATGGTTTCTGTGACTATTATGACCCCTTATACTGGTGATAAGATTAGAACTATCGATCTCAAGACAGGCGCAATGGTTAGTGAAATCTCAATGTAATGGTTGATATAAGATTAGTTGACCAACCTGTCGATACTGATAAGTTTGAATCATTCGATGGTGATATGCCTACCCTGTTTCTGGGATTCGCTATTAAAAATGAATATGACCATAAACGTCTCTCTATTAATAAAAAATATAAACCAAGAAAGATACTACTAGCGTTTGAGAAGGAAGCAGATGAATATGCCATATTACCGTTATATGGGCTTTTTCTACAGTTGAATAAGAACGGTAAGGAGTTGGCTGATACTCTTCTAAAGCAGCAAAAAGAAAAAGCAGTAGATATTTCGACATACGAGCAGATATTAGATGAGTATGGTATGACATGTCACGACGCATATTCGTATCTTAATAACCGTATATTCCCTATTGACTTTAACGCATTTACACGCCTAACAGATAATCCTATTATCAATGATAAGAAGATTCTCCAGCACTTACTCAAATTAAATGAGAGTGAATTTAATTTTCAGAGATTCGGTGCTTTTAAACTATTAATCCTAACAAAATAAAGTAAATAAACTCATATATGAACATCGTGAAGAGAAACGGGGAATTAGTACCCTATAACGTAGACAAAATTCACCGAGTTATTGAATGGGCTGTAGAAGGTATTAAAGGCGTAACGGCGTCTGATATCGAAATTAATGCTGATCTGCAGAAGAAAGAAGGTATGACGACAGTCGAAATTCACGACGTCTTAGTTGATTCAGCTGCAAATTTAATCAGCCTTAGTTCACCTAATTATCAATATGTTGCAGCGCGTCTATTATCATACCATCTACGTAAAGAGGTATGGGGTGGTAAGAATCCTCCTAAGCTTGTCGACTTCATTAATGAGAATGTACATGATCATGATGTATATGATGAAGATATATTGATGATGTATAATAAGACAGAGATTAATAAACTCGACGAATACATCGATCACAGCCGTGATGAAAACTTCACTTATGCAGGTATGCGGCAGCTGTGTGATAAGTACCTTATTCAAGACAGATCTACTGGAAAGCTTTATGAGACCCCTCAATTTGCTTATATGATTATTGCTATGGTGTGCTTTGGTCAATATACTGGCGATACGCGGATTGCTTATATAAAGAAAGCTTACGATTACTTCTCAAAGTTTAAGATTAATATACCTACACCGTTAATGGCTGGTGTACGTACCAAGATCAGGCAGTATGCATCTTGTTGTCTAATTGATATCGATGATACACTACCTTCTATCTTCTCGTCTTCCGCAGCAGCTGGTTTCGCTACAGGTTCAAGATACGGTATTGGTTTAAACATTGGCCGTGTGAGACCAATTAACTCTCCTATTAGAAATGGTGAGGTCTTACATACAGGTGTTATCCCGTTCCTTAAGTTAATGGAATCCACCGTCAAGTCTTGCCATCAGAATGGTATTAGAGGTGGTTCTGCTACAGTTAACTTTCCCTTCTGGCACTATGAGGCTGAAGATATGCTAGTACTTAAGAATAACTCTGGTACAGATGATAACCGTGTCAGAAAGCTCGACTACTGTATTCAATTTAGTGAGCTGTTCTATAAGAGGTTTCTTAGGAATGAAGACATTACTCTATTCTCTCCGAATGAAGCGAAAGATTTATATGATGCCTTCGGACATGAAAACTTCGATGAACTGTACGAGCAGTATGAACGTAAGACCTCATTAAAGTTTAAGAAGACTATACCGGCTCGATCTTTAATGTCCCTCTTCGTTAAAGAGCGCGTTGAGACTGGTCGGATTTACTTCATGAATATTGACCACTGTAATCAGCGTTCTGCGTGGGATACAGATGTTAAGATGACTAACCTATGCGTTGAGGTATTACACCCTACAAAGCCTCTGCAAGATACTTCTGATACTGACGCTGAAATTGGTATTTGTATTCTCTCGGCTATTAACGTGTTAGAGATTCAATCTGATGCTGAGATGGAGAAAGTATGTGATATTACTATTCGTATTCTAGATCAGCTTATCGATTACCAAGACTACTTCCTACCTGCAGCTGAGAACTTTACTAAAAATAGAAGATCTCTTGGCATCGGTATTACAAACTTCGCTGCTTATCTTGCTAAGAAGGGTGTGGGTTACGAGGATGCTGAAGCACCGAACGTTGCTGATGAGCTAATGGAGAAGGTGCAATATAACCTACTCAGCGCGTCATGTAGTCTTGCAGAAGAAAGAGGAGCATGCGCTAAGTTTAATGAGACTAAGTACTCAAAGGGCTGGTTACCGATTGATACGTATAAGAAAGAGATCGACGAGTATGTGACGAGAGAGAGTTCTATGGACTGGGAAGCTCTAAGAGCAAGAATTAAGGAGTTTGGATTGAGACATAGTACAGTATCTGCTATTATGCCTTGCGAGAGCTCTTCGGTTATTCAATGCTCTACTAATGGTATTGAGCCTGTTAGATCTTATATAACATATAAGAAATCTAAAGCGAGAACGCTACCTGTTATTGTACCTAACTACTCTTCATATAAGAGCAAGTATACTCTAGCATATGATATGAAGAGTAATGAAGGTCTTATTAAGATCGTAGGAGCGTTACAGAAGTGGGTCGATATGAGTATTAGTGCTAATGTATATTATAACTATGCTCATTACGAAGGTGGAGCGTTACCAGATTCTAAGGTAATCAAAGAGTTATTATTAGCGTATAAACTAGGTTGGCGTACTGGTTATTATCTAAATACAGATGATGGTGATAAGCAAAGCTCAGGTGAGGATGCAGTCGATGACGGTTGTGAATCTGGAGCTTGTGCAATATAAATAAGTAACACTAATATAATATAATTAACATGAAGACTGTTCTAAATACAAAAAATATCGATACAACAAAAGAGCCTATGTTTCTAGGCGAAGATCTATCCCTACAGAGGTATGATAGGTTTAAGTACCCGAAGTTCTTTGAGCTATGGAGAAAGCAGGAAGAATTTCACTGGCTACCAGAAGAAGTATCTTTAACGAAGGACCGTAATGACTACGAAAATCTAACGGATACAGAGAGATTTATCTTTAATAGTAATCTTAAATGGCAGACTATGACTGATAGTATGCTCTCCAGAAGTATTCATAATATTAAGAACTATGTATCTAACCCAGAGCTAGAAATCTGTATGACTTCTTGGGCGAGATTTGAAACTATCCATAGTTATTCATATACATATGTACTACAGAATATCGCCAAGGATGCTACACAGTTCTTTGATTCTATTCTTGAAGATAAGGAGATTGTTAAAAGAGCGAATGAAATTAGCAGCGCATATAACACTCTACTAGGCGATGACGGTGGTTGTATGAAGCAACGAATTTTTAATTCTGTACTAAGTACTCAGATTACTGAAGGATTAGCCTTCTATACCTCTTTCGCATGCTCGTTCTTCTTCGGCTATAAAGGTAAGATGGAAGGTACGTCAAAGATCGTCGGTCTGATTGCACGTGATGAGAATCTACATACTGCTATTACACAGAATATTATGAAAAACTGGCGTGATAATCCGGATGAAGGTTTCCAGGATATTGTTAAAGACAATGAGCAGAAGGTCTATGATATGTATCGCCTCGCTGTCGCGAACGAAAAGAAATGGGCTGAATACCTCTTCTCTAAAGGGTCTCTCCTAGGGTTAAACGCTGACATGTTAGGTGGTTACATTGAATGGTTAGCTAACAATAGACTCAAGTCTCTTGGGTATGACAAGATATTTGATGCGCCTACTAACCCTATTGGAGGCTGGTTAAACAGTTTTACAGATAGTTCAAAAGTACAGGTTGCTCCTCAGGAGACTGAAATTAGTTCTTATAAGATCGGTGCAAGAGATACTGAGATTGATTCATCTGATTTTGATGAATTTGAACTATAAAAGAAGTTGATTTAATAATTCTATACGTTATAATAACCGTATATGAATATGAAAAATACAATTAAAACCGCTATCCTTTCATTGCTTGCAGCTACTGTTGTAAATGGTCAAGGCGTACAGAATACTAAAGATCAGAATGCAGTCGAGTTCGGCTACTACGAGCAACGTATCCACCGAGGGCAAGTAGACGCCACAGACGCCGCATACCTTAAGGCTTCGTCTGAGGTTGGTACGCTTCGTAATCTTAGTATTGTTGGTAGTGTTGAGCTCGTAGAAGACGACAGAGACCAGCTTCACGCATCCCTAGGTACAGTATTCAATACACCAATCGGTGATATCGATACCCGTTTAGTAGCTCATAAAACTGAAGGTTCAGATTTTACCTTTGAACTCGAAGGCCAGTACAAGGTATCTCCCTTCAACTTCGTTGACGCTATCCTCTCTCTAAACGTAGAGGATGGAAGCGGTACAATTGATTACTCGACTCAGATGATTTATACACCCGCTCTAAACATCTCTAAGAGGTTTACATCTGAATACTTTGATCTCATTCTCGGCGGCGAGACCGGTAAGAGTTATGGTCTCGATGACAGCTTTCAATACATTCAACTGTATACTCGAGTAGAAACTATCATTAATGAAACAGCTCATGTCTATGTACAGTTTAACTGGCTTGATAATGATGACGTAGTATATGATGCTACCACATTTGCTTCAAGTGAAGACTTCGACTCATCTATCCAGGCAGGTGTTTCGTTTAAATTCTAACCTAACCAAAACAAAAAAATGTCCCTTTCAGCCGAGAGGGACATTTTTTTTATGTTTATATATAAAAAGTGTACTGCACGTGCCTAAATAAAACTAAGCAGGGAGAACATATAAAATATTAAACTAGGGTTGGATGGTGGGCAATTTTAATACCGGGTGTTTCGAGGTCGCGTATTATTAATTATTTTTGATTACGTCTTATGGCACTAATATCTTCCTTTATAGACCTCTCCGAGGCCTTTATGTAGCTAATATCTCTCCTAATCTCAGCAATATCAACTTCTAGTTGTTTCATCTCCCTTGAGAGTATAATCTCACCATCGTCAGAAATTAGTTTAGATATGAGACTTTCAATTTTAATGACTACTGCTGCTAACTCCTGAAGCCGGTCTCGGTTTGAGCCTACTAGAAACCGTATTGACTCGGTCTCTTTTTCTAGATTTTCAACTTTTAAAAGTAATATTTGTCTATTTTTAGCATATACCTCATTGCTCACATACTGACTGTTAAGCCATAGAGCTGCGGTCGCAGCTACCAACGCGATGATAAACGTTGAAAAGTGAAATCCATCAAAAAAGTTCTTTAGGGAACTACGGGGAGTTATCATGTTAGTATTTAAGTTGCCCTTATGCCTATTACATAAAAAAAACTATTTTTTTAAAAGCTATTTTTGACCATTCGATCTCGGAGAGGCAGCTGATCGACCCGCGTCGCCATTTAGCGATGTAGCAGCTTCCCTGACAGCATTATTCGTATCTTTAAGCGTTAGAGGTAGATTAGCAAAAGCATGGTTATGGTCAGCGACGATCAGGGAGCTACTATTAATCGTAATAGTACCGGACCATGTACCTGCGCTTTCGTTTATACTACCAGCGAATGATGCCGTGTAGGTAGCACCGGGTTTTAACCTGGCTCCTGTAAGTTCTGTTAGTTGATACTCCCTAGGAGCTGTTACATGTTGTAGGTACGTTTCACCCTCAACGAGCATACCACCGCCTATAAGAACGTTTTTGGATACACCTAAACTACCATCGACTAAAATCTGTCGCTGTCTCTTATTTCTTAATCTAAGTATATCAGCCGAGATATTAACTACCTTACCGTCGATATTAACCTCATTAGAAGAACCGACATTAACTTGTTCACCGGTTACATTCGTAATGGTACCTACAACATTAGTAGGTCCGTAAGACTTTAGGTTTAAACCACCTGCACCTACGATAACATTGTATCTATTAGCAACATTAAGAGTAGATGTACCTCCAGGTAAGTCTTGTACATGTACATACTCAACGAGAGGAGAGCCTTCACCATCCACATATACAGTACCTCCAGACGATTTTATCTCACTGCTAGTAAATTTACCGATAGGATCATATCTAATACTACCGAAATCATTCATTTCAAGCCCGATATTTTCTACCTTATTTTTAGTGATACTAATAATCTCACTACCACCAATACCTAATCCTTGCTCGATACTAGTTAGCTGTTCTATGTTAGCATCGAGAATTTCCTTTAATTGATCTTTCCTCTCGTCTATCTCCCATGTACCGCCTTCTGTTGATGGGCTCGGCTCCGGGACAGAAGGAGATGCACCTGATGGCCCGGATGCTGTACCGTCTAATATAACGACACTTTGGTCATTAATGTATGTACCTAGATCACCCGGAGCGGAGCTTGAATCACCAGCTAATGTAGGAATTACCTCTGTACCTGCCGGGTTAGCTCCGAATGTACCTGACTGCTCTTGTAGATCACTGTTTCGACTCAATGTAACAAAACCGTCTGGGCTTCTGACGTCGTTATTACCCGTTCTTTTTATTTCAAAAAGCTGCTTGAACTCCTGAATGGGGCCAACAATATCTTTCCACTCCTGAAACGCTGCTCTATCTAAGTTACCGACTTTCTTATATTTGTCTCTCAGGACTATTTCGTCAAAATCCTTCTGTGTAAACTCGTTCCTAAACCCATTGACAGTCTCATAATAATCATTCTGGACAAGAGTATTTTTGTTTGTAGTTGCTAACTCAATCGTAGCATGGTTATTCATCTCATAGTGTGAACCTGAATATTGACCTAAAACTACTTTCTCACCTAAGTCTGTATTCACGAACTCTAGACTACCACCTTTTTGATTAATTACAAATTTATTTCTATATGTATTTGCATCTGTATTATCATCCGTTGTACCAGCAGATCTGTTCTCGTACGTACCTGGATAATCATTGACACCTTTATCACCAAATATACCTGCCCAGTCCTCCTGACCGTAACTACTAGCGAAATATACAGGGAACTGTATATTACCTTCTCTGAAGAACACCCATACATGCGCACCTACAGCAGGTATAGAGAACGAGCCGCTAGCGGCATTATTATATGCATTAGGGGTGTAATTGTATGATAACGGGTTAGGCCTATTTGCGTAAGCCTCTGCTGTATCGAAAGCGTCGCTGAAAGTGACCTCTTCATCATAAAGAGAATGAGGAGCATTACCATCGGCACCAGAAGCGCCTTCCGTTATAGTGCTTAGGAAATTAGAATACGACTTAGAGCCTGCTTCATTATAGTTGTTAAATCTACCGGTAGCATTCTCACCTACCAACGGCCCCGCGTATTCAGCCCATGGTAGTATTTGCTTTAGTTCATTTAATATAGGGGTAGTATCGCCGTTTACATTATCTCCAAAGAGACTGTCGATGCTCTTATCTGATTGACCATCGAGCCATGAAGAGTCTGAAAGAGGTGTGAGGTGAGGTATAAAGACTTTAACCCTACCGTATTGATCTGGGTCATTATTCTGTATAACGACACCTAGGTAGTTACCGAACTTCTTTTTTTCTTCCTTTTCCTCCATGTTAATATTTAAAAGAAAGTAGTTACATTGCTATAGTTTATGGTTTAGCTGCAAGTACGAGAGCTGCTTCTGCATCTCTTCTCCGCTGCAAGCCTGGGACTGAAGGCCATATTCTCTTCATATCTGAAAGTTGCGTAGCTATATAACCGTAAATATCAGCTACAGGTATATTCCCTAGAAGTGCTTCATGAATGTTTCTCATCTCTAGTCTACTACTCGAACTACTTAGCGACCCGCCGCGATTGAATACTAGTGACACCAGTGCACCGAATGCATCAGCATTTAATTTACCCGGGGACATAGTGGTTTGAATCGAGCGTGGGAATGTACGCTTAGTCCTGTTAACTTGCGTTGGTATAGTATTGTTAACATATACCTGCTCTGCTGCTGCCCATGGTATAACTATATCTCTTACAGAACTTAGAGCGTTTTTTGCTGCTGTTTTCTTGAGACCTACGACGCGCTCTAGCCGCACATAATCTCCCGGGTCTAACTTGTCGCGCCAGTCTAGTGCAAAGGCACTCTTACTATAATAACCTAAGTCATAACCGACGCCAATTGTAACACCAGATTGTACACCCGGCCAGGTAGGCCGACTGAGCCGAGCATTATAGTAATTAGCACCACCACCTACTTCAAAGTCTAATATTAACTTATACGCTTTATCGCTTAGGAGTGGTGATGGTGATGAACCACCGCTTGGTACGCTTTGACTGCCCGTGGTGGTTACGCCAGGTAATCTCGGACTGGCTATAGCAGGTACACCTGTGGTTGTTACACCAGGTAAAGACGATCCCCCTATACCTTTACTAGGTACCCTGCCTAGTGTATTTAGTAGAGCTGCAGATGTGGCCTCTCCTCGCTCAGCGATTGTTGCCCCTGCCTTTAATGCCGCAGCTGCTTTTCCGAGTACGTTATCTGTTATTAAGCTTTTTGCTGACTCTAGTGCGGAAGTATCTACCCCGAAATCACGTAAATCTGTATTTGCAAGCTGACTAACATTAGTAGTAACGTCGCCAAGCATATCTCCGAACGATGAAGCTGTTTCTGTTACCTTAGTTAAGTCAGCCGTTACACATTCTTTTTGCTGATTCAGAAAATCAGTAGCTGCAATTCTTATATTTAACTTCTGATCTTTTAGAGCATTTACAGCACCTAATGCATCTTTTGCTACCTCTGGTAGTTTATCAAAAATTGCTGCTGATGCTAACGCTTTTATTTTACCTAAATCAGGTATCTCACCATTAAGGACATTTGTTGCAGCACTTTGAATCTCACTAAAATCAGGTATCTCGGGCAATAATCCAGTTAACTTATCTCTGTAATTATTAACAGTGCTACTTACAAGCGCTTCCATATCTGGTGTAACGGACGCTATAACCGCATCGACCTTAAAATCCTTAATATCCGGTGACAGTCCACTTATTTGTGAAGGTAGAGCTCCAGTAAGTTTTGCAGCTATATCGTCAATTGGTAACGCGTTACAGAGACTTGGAATCTCTGGAATTGGAATATCGGGTATACTAAATGCCATATAATTATTTACTGGATATATGCAGTTTAGCCGCTATAATATGTATATGACGAAGATGATATCCCACGAAACGCCTCTATCTATGCTAGAGGAATCAATTACATATAATGATTATGACTACGCTCTAGTACATCTATTTGAAACTCATCCTGATTATCTAAAGTTTTTCAAACGCTCTCTGGCCTGTGGTAGAGAGGTTCTACTAGATAATAGTATATTTGAATTAGGTAAATCATTCGATAGTGTTAAATTTGCCGAGTATGTGAAAGAGTTACGACCGACATACTACATTGTACCTGATGTATTAGAGGATGGTTACCAGACGATGGTAGATTTCTCTAATTTTACTAAAGAATACACCGACTTACCTGGTTTGAAAATAGGTGTCGTGCAGGGCCGTACATACGATGAGTTAGTTGAGTGTTATCAGTATATGTCAAGGCACGCTGACTATATCGCGATTAGTTTTGATTATAGCTACTATATTGCGACTGGTAGGGGCGGTACAGAATTAGAGCGTTGGTGTACAGGTAGACAGAAGTTTATTCGTGATCTTATCAATGATGGTGTCTGGAATTGGCAGAAGCCTCATCACCTACTCGGTTGCTCATTGGCTTCAGAGTTTGGGCATTACGGTGATATTAAGAACATTAGAACGATCGATACCTCTAATCCGGTTGTAGCTGGTATTAAGGAACTACGTTATAATGGTAATCTAGGGTTAGTAGATAAGCCTTCTATTAAGTTAGCTGATCTTATCGATCATAAAGTAACTGATACACAGAAAGAGGCTATCTACTATAACGTTATGCAATTTAAATCCATTATACAGTAATATGATAGTTAGTTTTACAGGAGCTCAAAGTACAGGTAAGTCTACTCTACTTAAAAGATGTAGAGATGATGAAAAGTTTAAATCGTATGAATTTGAACCTGAGGTAACTAGATGGGTTAAGAAGACATATGACCTCTCTATTAATGAGGATGGTGATGAGTTTACGCAGTTAGCTATTCTAAATCGACATATGCATAATTATCTTACATATAAAGATAAAGATGTTATTTTAGATAGATGTATATTGGATGGCTTGGTGTATACGAGGTACCTGCATTGCAGTGGTAAGGTAGGTGCGGATGTAATGGAGTATGCGTCGTATCTATATCGTAAGCTTGTTGATAAGGTGGATGTTATATTCTACACTGAACCTGACATCCCATTGGTTGACGACGGGGAGAGAAGCATCGACGTAGAGTTTAGAAACAATATTGTAGATATATTTGAGAGGGTTTTAGCTTCAACAGAGACCTCAACTAAGGTAGTTAGATTGAAAGGATCAGTTGAAAATCGTATGAAAGTAGTATATAATGAGATAGAAAATTATGGCAAATAAAGAACTAGATAATAGCAGAATTAGTAAGCACTTAGGACAGACATCGCAGTATAAGAGTCAATATGACCCTGAATTGCTTGTTAAGGAGCCTAGATCAAATAATAGAGGATACCTAGGTATTGTAGAGGGTGATTTACCCTTCGTCGGTTATGATACGTGGAATGCGTATGAGTGTTCCTTTCTTCTGAGTAACGGACGACCTGTAACCGGTGTTGTAAAGATTGTATATGATTGCAATAGCACATATATCGTCGAGAGTAAGAGTATTAAACTATACCTTAACTCCTTTAATATGACGCAGTTTGAAGGTAGTCAAGATGGAGCAGTAGCGCAGTTCGAATCTAAAGTTAGTGAAGATCTTAGTCAGCTACTCGAGACTGATGTAGCTGTTAACTTCTTCGATCCGGCAGCCGTCGATCAGTACGATGTATCTGCTCATCAACAATGGTCGTTGGATAAGTATGACACGCTCGAAGATCAGGTATGTGATAAGGATATTGAATATACCGTATATAACGAGACGCCTGAGCTCCTAGAAGAGGGTAAGACGTCAGGTGATACAGACGTTGAAGTTAAGTATCACTCAGCGTTGCTTAAGAGTAACTGCCGAGTAACGTCTCAACCTGACTGGGGTGATGTAATGATTCATATGAAGTCCAAGCATGCAGTTGATAAGGCAGCTCTATTGAAGTATATTATCTCCTTTAGAGACGAGTGTCACTTCCATGAAGAGATCTGCGAATGTATCTACCAGCGGCTGATGAAGGCATTTGAACCTACTGAGTTAGGTGTTATGTGTCTCTATGCACGCAGAGGTGGTATTGATATTAACCCTGTTAGAGCGTCAGATAAGAACGTATTAGTTCACGTAGCTGATACCTTGATTGATCCGCAGAGAGTACATATTAAAACGTCTAAGCAGTAAGCTTAATAATACATATTAACATAAAAAAAGGGTATCGGCGAAAGCCGATACCCTTAAGTTTGTTTATCTTATACTGTCTAAGTCTTAGAAGTACACGCTGTTTGAAGCAGGTGTAAATGAGACCCCAAGTCCAGTAACGAGAATAGTGTGGTAGTAGAGGTTAGCTCCAAAGATATTATCAACTACGCCGTAACGTGTAAGCAAGCCTACACGTGGTGCGAAGTCATTAGGACCAATGGTGCGCTGAACCATAACCGGGATGTACGGACAATAGATAATACCAGTGTCATAGAACTCAGGTCCCTTGTAACCCAATAGGGCGTACTCAGGCTTCTCTGCATTAGCTGCATCGATGTTGTTACCATCTGTTCTAGTATCACGGTATACATTGAAACGTCCACCAAGATTACCGATCTTAGCTACTCCGACAGGCTGTGTGTTTACGTTACCTTGTACAGGTGCCCACTGGAATTCAGGGAGCATCTCAAGGATGGCGCATACGCGTGGTGTTGCAACAATAAAGTTTGCAGCGCCACGACGGTTACGTACAGCAATGCGGTTCGCTTCGATGATTAATCTTTGATAGAAATCACGATTACGTTCTACTAACCAACGACCGTCGGCGGAAGCAGGACTCCAGATGGAGTAACCAGCACCCTCGCCCGCGTCCAGTGAAACCTGAATCATACGGACCAACATTTCACGGTCGATCTCGGCCTGAATTTCGTACGACATAGCGTTCGTTAATTCAGTATCGATATCGATACCATTCATGTTTTTAAGGTCCTGTTCAAGTTCAACTGACCAGCGCGCGCCTAGGCGTCTAGTTCCAGCTTCTACTGCTGTCTTCTCGAAGGATACTTCAAAGGATGGAATGTTTCCAGTTACTTCGAAGTTCTTGAGAATAGCAGCTACACCCTTGTCTCTCTCACTGATTAGGTTATTTACGTTATACGCAGTGTCGCCTGTACCAGAGAGATAAGCAGCGGATGTACCAGTGTATGCAGTTTGCAGGTAGTTGTAACCAGCCTCTTGACCTTCCGCATCCGCAAGGATGGGACCCTGATCAACAGGGGTATTACCAGCGCCTGTTTTGCCGTCGATACCAGTACCAAGGGTTTCCCCAGAATAGCGATAGCGAAGAGCAAATGCAAGTCCAACAGGACCTGCCATAGGCTGCACACCAACAATCTCGTTAGTGATTAACTCGGGGAAAGTTCGTCTAATCATTGGAATCAAGATCTTCGGGAGACGGAAGTCACCTTGGGCGTACTCGTCGGTACCAGGGGTACCAAACGCAGAACGACCAGTGGTCTGTCCGGTTCCGACGGAACCACCGGCGCCAGCAACGTTACCGTTGGTTGGTGCGTAGTTAGGTCCATTCTCTTGAATACACCATGCTTCTTGGTTTTCCAATAGCATTGCTGTGTTCAGTCGAGTGTGACTGTCTTCGATGGGTGCAACTGACTTAGAAGAATAGTCCAATACTGGAGCCCATTTTTCTAAGAGGGAAGCTGCTCTAGATTCGTCAATATAAGCCTGTGATGGGCGGATTGAATTCATAATAGTTTTAATTTCCTTTCGTTAAATTATATACATAATGTATATAAAGTTTTTTGTTTCGACCCCAAGGCATGCATTTATAAAACATACATGCCAGGTAACTCATGAGATAACATCTACAGGAGAAAGAATTAGTACTTACTAAGCTCAGACATGTACGGGCTAGCAGCAGCAGCTGATTCAACAACTACCTGCTCCTGCAGTACATCTGACTTGGAAGTATCCTTCAAAGCTTCTGTTTTCAGGCTCTCAAGCCTGCTCTCTTCCTTTTTACCGAATAGCTTCAGTGTGTAGTCAAAGTTCTCAGCGATATAGTCATGAGACTTACCATTGAGCATCTTCTTAACAAACTTACTTGTTCTTTCGTCGAGCCTAGATGTTTTCTGTTCAATAAGAAGATTAGACTTAATATCATTAAGTTCTTCTATTACAGCATCTTTCTCTTGAAGTGCAGACTCAAGCCTTGAATTGGCTTCATTAATTTGACTCTTACCATCTGAAACAGCATCTTTAATGCTTTGCTTCTCTAGAGCGCTATCTACTGCTAAGTGCTTACGTAAGCCCTCTAGTACAGTAATTGCTTTCTTGTTTTTAACTGCTTCTTTAATTTCAGCAGTTGGTACAGATTCTTCTAAGAATGCATCGAGGTATTCGGAAATGGACTCAACCAATTGAGCCTTGAATACTTCAGCATCCTCATTTAAGGTATTTTCATACTTGGTAACAACAGCCTTAAGCTTTGATACTCTATCATTATCGATAGCTTTAACAACCTTTTCTAATTTAGCAGAATGATCTGCGTCAATAGCTTCTAAGAGTTGCTCAAGTTTAGTTGAGTAAAGCTCGTCCTGCTCAAGCAGGGCTTTATCAACGTGTAGCTTAGCTTTTTCTTCTAAGCGGGAATTGAATGCATTTTCAATATCAGTTAAGACGACTTCGTCGACTTGACCGTTTGTTGCTTCTCTTAAGATGTCGGAAATTTTTTGCATAGGTTAAAAGATTGTTGTATTATTATTTATCATTTTAGTCTTAATTTTCCCGCTTATTGCCTTATTTAAATGAGAATCAGCGTTCTTATAGTCCTTATTGATGACCTTATCGATAAATTTGACGATTTCCTTCTTAATATTCTGTTGACTCATAATATTTTATAGACCTTTGATAAATTTTAGCATATTCTCTCTCAAAAACGCATCTGTGTTCTTGAGGGGCATAGTTGAGATAGTCTTTTCGAAATCATCGTATGCTTCCTCAAACTGTCCGTACTGATTGAGTACATATTGCTTGCTTTCTAGAATACCATTAACAAAAGCTTTTGGGAAGGAAGGATCAGCAACACAGTCGATTGCTACTAATTTAAAATCTTTTACACGGTTAACACCGTCGCGATTACTTTCAGGGATTAGTTGACCTAATGCTCTAGAGCTCATACCAACCCTTACACCATCATTAATAAGGCTTCTTACAATTAAGCCTGTTGGTGTTGATAGTACTTTACTCTTACCATAGAATACATTACCATCCTGAGACATCTCAGTTACAATATGACAGGCTCTTTCTAAATCTACATCAGCAGTTGAAGGGTGATTAAGCTCTCCCATTGCCCTGCCAGGCTTGACCATTTCTTCTTCGTAGCGTGAAACTTCGTCTCTCATCTCATTAAGAGAGTATATACGCTTGTTACGATTTACGTCTTCGGCCATCATATACGGGCCTTTAATAAAGAGACTCTGCTTGCCTTTAGTAGAGCCTTCTTCAACGACATATTCGAAGGACTCGCGAGGAGCTGGTGTTTCGACTATTAGATTCAATCCCATATACCAATTATTTATAGTACGCGTACTCTTTTTCTACATTAAAAGTAAGAATTCTAGTAAACTTAACGTATACCTAATTCTTTCTCAGTTAAAATAAGAAATTCATACCCCTTTTGATCAGCCCACCTTTTAGCCGCCTCCCATTTCGCCTGATTTACCACCCAAGTTCGTTGCTCGTATATCAGCGTAGTTTTCTTTTTTGCCTTTGTTGTTGTTGGTCTAGCTACAGAGCCACTAGGTTTTATTTCAATAAGATACTTCTTAGGTTTATTATCTCTATTAAGAAACACTATATAGTTATCAACAAAATACCTATGCACTCTTTTATCTAATGGGCTCACATACGGTACAATGATACTCTCACTGCCCCATTTAAGTACCCTGCTATTAGAATCAGCCCACTTAAAAAATTTTAACTCCCAACTAGATCTATAAACAGGGTCCTTACCGCCGTCATACTTCTTTCTATTAATAGGCTTATATACACCCTGCCTATATTTTTTCTTCTTCATTCCTTAAAAAAACGGACCTGGTTCACCTGCTGTAGTAGACTTAGCAACACCTCTATCACTATCTCCAATAATTCTAAAGACGTTAAAAGGATCACTATCACCTATACCAGATAGATAGGCTGCACTAGTACCTGTATATGAGGTGTCCAGGTAGTTATAACCAGCTTCGTTACTCATTAACCTACAAAGAACATAGGCGGATCACTGTCACCTAAACCAGGTGCACCTTCATATAACATAGTCTCTAAACTAGCTTTCTCTGCTAATCCCTGTGTCATAAGATCAGAAGAGTTTAAACTACCACCTCCAAATAAGGTTACTGTCCCATACTTACCTCGAATATTTGCAACCGTAATTTTAGTTAGCGCCAATGAGTATTGGTATACCCAGTGCTCTTTAATTATATCTCTTACCGGTCTCTCGACAGAGCACATGACAACACCGTAGAATCTACTAGCCGAACCACCACCGGATCTCGGCTGAGGGTACATCCTCAACATCTGAGTACGGTCATCGAATGTATAACTACGTTTTGTAGCTAGTAGCTTCTCTCGCATCTCCATCCAATCCTTAAGAACATACCAGCTAATCAAATCAAACCCGTAGCTGCCCATAGCGTAACTGAAGTATGTTTGCTGAGCCATTGTCTGCTCAATAGTAAACAGCTGATTGACACCTGATGATGTACCTTCCTCAAAGTCCTGGACAGCTATAACTTTTCTGTAATCCATTACATCGTAATCGTAGCTATTAAAATACGATGTATCGACATTAGGAGAATCAGCTCCTGATGCAGAGCCTAATATACTAAAGGACTTAACCGGTTGTACTATAAATGAGCTACTGAGCGCTGGTAAATCCTCAAGAATCTTATCATATATTGTACCATCGACAATATCATTTGCGGATAAGTTGTTACCGCTCGTAAAGACGGTTGAAAGTGCACTGCTAGTAGTAAATTCTGATGATGGTATAGCTGATGCAGCTATATATGTAGCGTTAGTCGATTTATTTTCAATTCTATTAGTAAAGTCCGGTGATTTTACACCATCCAAATACTCCTGACCAAACGTATCCATCGTATTAATTGTAAAGAGGTGATCTAATTTGATGCCTTGGTTGAGTACATACAAGTCACTATCAAATAGAAGATACTCTTGAGTGTAGCCGGCGAACTTAGTAAACATCTCAACAGCAATCTGAATATTAGTATAGAGACTATCACGATGAATCTCTATATTAATAAAGGGATAACCTAATGTATTAAGAATCCTATCACTCAGTTCATTAAAAGTATTGATCTTACTACTAAGATTTGTACTCTGAAATGCTGAGACTGGTTTTATATCGCACTTTGCCATTAATAATATTTAGTTACATACACAAGCATTTAACACGTGTTACATAGATAAATATATCTCCTGCGGTATTAGTGTCTCTCTAGAGCACTTAACCTTATCTAAACAGCAGGCTCTACTGGACCAGCATCACCGCCTGCGTCGCCGCCTTCAGCTGCACCTTCGACTTCTCCACCAGTATCAGCTTCACCACCAGTATCAGCTGGTGCTCCACCAAAATCAGGTGCTATACCAGCTGGTGTACCACTCTGCATCCCAGGCACTTCATCACCCATACCGGCGCCGATCTGTAATTCGTCCTTCCAGTTCGGACCACCACCAGCTATCTGCTGCAGCTCCCATTGAAACTCAGCGTCCTTGCGCAATAGTTCTCTATTAGCTTTAATATCATTCTCATTCCATCCGAGATACTTCTTCTGACCGTAGGTGGCAGAGATAAACTCATTAGCTACTAAGTTATTATAGTTAGTAGCTTTCAGCTCGAGCTTCTGATTCTCTCTTAATTCAAAGAAGTTTGTAGGTACATTAAATTCGAGATGTATATTCTGCTCCTTAATGCCATATTTTTGCTTAGCACCTTTAAGCTCTAGATGTGTCAAGAAGCCATTCTTAAGTCCGGAAGCAAATTGCTGCTGCAATCTAATAATAAACTTTGCGAACTTAAGTTCGTCGCGTAGTATCTCCTGACCATCTGAAACTCCAGACTCTGGATTAAGCCTGTTCGTCGGTACCTTTAAAGATTTATAGAGCTTATTAACAAAGTACATTAGATCTGCTAGCTCACCTAAGTTAGCACCACCTTGTAGCTGTGTAACAGATGTACCGTCAGAACCGGCTCTCTTAGCGAACCAGAAGGAATCGAGCATTGATTGCGGGTTAAACTTCTGAACTGCACCTTCCTGGTTAACATCGAACGTTTTCTTTGACCAGTATTGTTGAATAAGCTTTCTAAGATACGCTTCTGCTTTAGGAGGTGCCATATTACCCACATCAACGTTGAATACAAGTCTCTCAGGTGCTCTTACTAAGCGGTAAATTACAATACTATCTTCAACAAGTGACAACTGCCTATAAGCTCTTCTAGAGTTCTCGATAAATGGTAGTCGAAACGATTTGTCTTGGTTCCATATACCAGAATGTACATATGTTACCTGATTAGTATCCATCGGCACAAACTCCATCTTATCAACCTTATCAGGCTTGTTAGGGTCAAAGACTGGCTTTCGTAAAATATAGCCTTTAATGAGCATATTCTGAATATTGTCATATACAGAGTCGATAAGATCTGACGGCAGCTGTACGATACCTAATATACCTTCCTTCGTATACTCCTTATGAATAATATGCTCGAAGAATACTTCACCTTCACATAGCATCTGTCTAAAGTACTCAAATCCTTTTCTCTCTAGAGCAAAATAGTCGATATACTTTTCAAACTCCTTCTCAATAATAAGCTGATCTTCTTCTTTTAACTCTGTATTGCGTAGTTTTAGTTTAACAATGTCACCATTAGCGTCAATGTTAATAACTTGGTCACATATCTCATCGAGTGCATCAGAGATTTCAGCGAATGACGCCATAATTCGATAGTCACGTAATCTACCTGACTTATTCTCTTCAATGTTAGCATATACTAGCTCGGCATATTGACCTTCTTTACTGACCTGACCCGCTGCAACACTATTATAGTCATTATTATAGAATACAGACTGATCAGCTAGTGCTTCAGTTCTTCTTACACCAGTATTTTGAAACTCTGTATACTTCGGGTTTAGGTTACCAATAAGATCTTCCGCATTAGGCGTCTGATAAGGTAATCTACTAGCTACACTCTTCATGAAGTTAGAGTTAAAAAATGATTTCTTTTCGTTATCCGCCATAGTCTTAATTATTTAATATTGTTTTTGCGATTATAAAGGTCCTACTGGGGGAATTCTATATATATCGGCTTATTGCCCCTACCCTCCTCGCCTGCAGGCGCTGTAGCGGAGAGATATGAATTGATCGATGTATCCCAACCGGCACTATTATATGGCACAAATGCAAAGGTGCCTGACAAAGCTGATACGGGTAATGTCAGTGATAGAGAGTTTTCACTGTTAACTGTGTAATTAATTGGTTGACCGGATATAGCCCCCTGTCTGGTGAACTCATCAAATACGTCAACACTTGCTAGTGAGTCTGTATCTGATGCTGATAATATTAATCCGTCGAGTAAGTTAAATCTCATACCCTCCAAACTAATCTCAAGATCATCCGGAGGCAGGGTATCATATACAACAGGTTCTTGTAATCTGACACCGTTAACGAATAGGCCGGTAACATACGGTGAAGCAGATGTCTCAAACGACTCAGTTGTATGACCTGACAGGTATGTACCAGTCATTGACTCGTACTCTGTAATGTGGCTCTCTGCTACAAAGTTCTGATCAATATAAAATATATTACCAGCTGGTTGGTCTTGATCCTTGAATAACCATCCTTTAATAGTAAATGTTGTATCTGCCGTCACACGTGCCTTTTGAGCACTTGTTAGTTCGATAGGGTAACTCATTGATACGTTACCGTTCCATAGTACTTCAGATCTAATCTCTTGATCTATATCCGTATTAAACTCTTTGGGTAGATACCATGATATAATAACATATGGGTTACAGAATGGTACGAAGTTGGATAGTATCTGATCGACGTCAGTCTGATACCGTGCAAGAATAGATACGTTGAGCTCTAGATTAATAGGTATAGGCGTCTTAATGTGGCGTGAATAAAGATCACCTGCCTTATCGCCCGCCTGATTAGCGCTATAATAGAAGCCATCCAGCTTGTTAAACACTCGTGATACATCTCTTGATATACTAGATACTGAAACAGCAACCGCAGGTATAGTGATTGTTTTATTTAAGTTAACAATATCATGCATTACACGCTGCTTAGGTGCATACAGGTATCTAACGTTAATGCGATCCTCTTCTTCACGATCTTTATTAAATCTGCCTATAACGATATCGTCAAACGCAGCTACAAACTGCGCGACCATGTCTTTAATCTCAAAATAGTACGGACGGGCTTTCACTTAATTATTTAATCCCAAGGGAAGACATACCACGAATCATTATCAGCAACGAGACCAGTAATGTCCTCATTGAATGAAGTACTTGATCGCTTGATGAGAGATGCGTATGTTATTGTTTTAATTTCATCATGATCGAAATGATGTTTAATGTAATCCTTTACGGATGAAAATGTAAGGCCTGAGTCATTAATATCATCAACGATAAGGACATTACCTGCTAGCTGAGGTGCGCCATAGTATTGAATATTATCTACATCACGGGTACGTACTCCGAGCTGCTGTAGATTGTGACACTTAGTCTTGTAGGCTAAAATTGTAGCAGGTATCATACCACCACGAGCTAAACCGAGAATAGTATCAAACCTCTCCATAGGTAGCTCCTTTAAAATACCTTCTATAGATTGGTCAATGTCTTTCCAATCGATGTGGGCCTTACCTTGATAGTCGTGCATACACAATTATAACCTATGCTCGGCGCGATGCAAGAGTTATCTTACGCTTATATTGTGGTAATGCCATTTGTTGCATCACTTGATTGAGAGCCTTTACCTTATGTACTAGTACTGAGCCTGCATCAGCGATCTTAGCATTGATAGCGAGAATAGGCGCCTTCGATAAGTCGGCAAGATCTCTACGTATATTATCTGTTAATGTAGTTAAATTAACTCTACCATACCCTGTTATAACTATCGATGGATTGGAAGGGGTGTTAATAGTATCTTCATGCTTAAGGTCGATGTAACCATAAACCTCATCTTCATTATCAGAAGCGAGATCAACAGCTGACATAATACCGGCTGCATTAGCCTTACCTCTACCGATTAACCCAGAGAATTGATTAGCGTTTGAATTCTCAACATCGTCACCGGGCCTGTACTTAGCATTATTAGGGTTACGTTGCTGCATTGTACCGATAGCGGACTGGTTAAGGTATGATTCAACAATGTTTCTATCTTCTTCTCGCATAATAATATTTATACCATCTCATCGAATTTAATCATTAGCCTCTCCCATTCATGACATTCGAGCTCACATGGGTTCTTGAGGTAGTTATCATTCATAGCTGCAAGATCTTTAAGTGAGTAAGCAATCTTCTTCTCTGGTACCTTCTGTAGCACAGCCTGTACCCAATGACGAAACTCATGAGCAATAGACGATAAGAAATACTCTCTCTTCTTCTGCTTAGTATCGCAAGCATAAGATATCAGACCCACCTCAATTTCATCTTCGCCCCAGAAGTATGAAGAGCTCTGAGAGTTAATACCCTTAATACCAACTTCATAAGACCAATATTTACGAGTAGGTACTAGACTATTAGCAAGGTAGTTAAGAAACAATTCCAGCTTACGTTTATCTACATCAAACAAGCGAAGCTTCTTATTAATAGCCTTATCACATTTAAACTTAATATCGATCATACCATTATTATATCGGTGTTCCCTTATGCGATTTCCGGACTAGGTACTTTGTCTTTCTCTATGTCCATAGTCTATGATGGTGCTTAATAATGGCTCTCATACAATCCTTATCCTTCTTGAGTTTTATAGCTTCAAGTCTACCTACCTCTTTATAACACGCTGTTTGCTCAGGCGAAACGGTTATCTCATAATGTCCATCAACGGTTTCACTCTTGCTGAATAGTGTCTCAAGTGGCTCCCGTGGTGGGTACGCAGCATCTATCTTCTCATCTATATCATTACGACCAGTCTTAATCCAGTTATAAGCCTTCATTAGCTCTTTGTCAACCTCCATCTGCTCATCAGCATAGGCCTGACTTACAAACTTAAGCTTAACTTCTTCAGCCCAATCATAACCAATGTCGTGTACCCAGTTAACTTTGCGTTCAACCTCTACATGATGCTCAAGGCACTTAAATAACATCCGCGGAATAAGTTCAACCTTATCACAATATGTATCAGGTATAACATTAGTCAACCATTCCTGCTTAGGGTAGAAGAAGCATTTGACCTTATATTGTAGGTCCCACCAGTAGTGGCTGTTGAATAGTAATTTTAGTTTCATTATACTAGGATAGCCAATCTTTTTTTGTTGTTTCCATACTCTTATTATATCGGAGTTCCTATAAGGGCATCTTACTTCTTCCAGAAAGCCCCCTGCCGCAGGCCGCCCACAGACGCGCCGCAGGCGCGCAAAAAAATCTCTCCGCGGCTCGAGCCACCCGCCGCTCCCATATGCACCATGCCCACAGTATATAGAGCTCTGATATCTGATAGGAGTATCCCGGAGACGTCCTCATACTATAGAGGCGGGAAGCCCGCTAACTTAGAAGATAGGAAAGGTACTTAGAAGTGTTATATTCTCTTATACCCCTTTGGGGTGGATAGAAGGGTACTGTATATAGACGCTGTCCCTACACGGACAACCTAAGGAGACAGGGGCCATTCATATGTCTAATACAGTCGATACTCTCGGAAGGCTCGGAGCAAGCGGAGGCGAGAGAGAACGGGGGCTATATAAGAGGCAGGCGAGCGCGCACAAAAATTTTTTATGGCATGGGACTATACCATTCCTGATTCCTCTGCTCTATATATATACCTTTCCAGTGGCGTGATCTCTCAGAGCGGGTCTCTCTCTGACAAGCTTTGTATTCTGAGAACGCGGTGGTGGTATAGAAAAAGGGCCTAGCTCTCTCGAACTAGACCCATTACAACAAATTAAAGCAAGAGGTAGACTGTAAGTTATATTATTAGTTGTAGTCTGTTTTAAGGAGCCTACCTCTTGCTATCATACAGCGTCGCAGCTGATTGATATTAAACTGGTGACCATTCGATTACATCCGACTCTTCTGTCTTCCAATCGATAGTATTGGCGATGTAATTGATCACGGTTGACTTGATGCCACCTCCGGGAGTGCGTAAGGAGCGTCCATCTGATGTCCAGGGCTTGATGTCGATAGTGTGATTAGGGAATCGATCTTGGAGTGATTGCTTGAGCTCATCTGCTAGTTCTGGATTGTCGTGAGCTAGCTTGGCTCCAAAGAGCTTGATGCGATTGTGACCTACTCTCTTATCGTTGTAGATGTTTCCTTCGAAATGGATCCCGAGTGATTCGAGAGCTGTTTTTACGTGACGTTGGTTTAGTATACTGTTCGTGTTCATAATAATATTATATCGGAGTTCCTATGCATCTAGCATTGCAGACTTCTTATGTCCTTCTTCTTCATTAGTGTTGTATCCTTTAGTGTAAGCTGTGATCTGCTCGGCGGACATATCAACCATGTCTACACGAGGAGAGTTATATGAGCCTGAGCCATACATATAGCAGTGCGGGTCAAAGGGGCGATCGTAATAGCTATCTGCTGCTCCTCGATCATATGGTGAGCCATGGGACTTGTCGTATTGTGGGGTTGTATCTGTCATGTCTATATTATACTACTGTTCCTAGACTACTCCATCTGGTACCCATTCAAACATACCTGGAATATCTTCTATAGGTTTGAGGGTGTGTTGTTCTACTTCGATATTATCGATGTTATCTTCTCCATCTAGTAGAGACCAGAACTTATCATATGCTCTAGCGAATCCATCAGCATCGATCCAGAGCTGCTTATCTTGTTCATCCTGACTGTATGCGAAATGATAACGATTGTTTAGCTTTTCCATACTCTTATTATATCGGAGTTCCTAATACTTTAAGTCCATGATAGGACAGAACCAAGCTTTCAATTGCTCTACCTCATAGTGTGCCCTACCGAAGTCTCCCTCCAGTTGCCAGTACTCTATCGTGTTGATGCTGAGGTTAAGCTTATCCATCAGGCGCTGGCACTCCTTACTACCCTCTGTAGCTGCTGCTTGTAGATCGCTTCCGGCCTTACTATATAGCCAATTGTAGCATCTCTGCATATAGAGTAGGTCTTTCGGTACATCTTCTGGGAGAGGCATTACTTGATTAGGTGGATGGTTAGTGTGATAGCAGCTGACCATACTACTACTGATGCTGCAAAGATAACGAATAGATTTCTTACTGAGTGGAGGTCTTGCTTGATCCTCTCTAGCTCTATCTTCTTGTCTAGGTCGTCTAGGACTTCTTGTATGGGATGTGCCTTCATGATCCGTACTTCTCGTGCTCTACTGCAGCTGCATCATGAGTTTCTTTCTTCAGGTCATCTAGGGCCTGGTCCAACAACTCCTGGATTGCGCATTCTAGGTCCCAATTCTTTAGGTCGAGGCCCTTCTCCTTCATCTTCTTCATTAGGGCGAAGCCACTCAATGAAGAGCTCAAGCGCCCATATGCATATGGGTAGTTTATCCTTTTGTCCATAACTTATTATATCAGTGTTCCTAGTGCACTAGAGCATCACTCTTAATGTCTAGCTTAATCTCTCTTGGCTCTCTATAGCAGGGCTCGATATCGACAATAGTACATCTAGTGAACGATCCAGGTACATCATACACATCATGGAAGGCCTTGCGAACAGACTCTTCATCATACATAAACACATGCTCGTCGACCTGTAAGACATAGTCCATGCCTCCTTTGTTCTTGTAACGACCATAGGCTTCATCGCCTATATGGTCTTCACAACCATACCACTCCTTGTATTGTGTCTTGATTAGGACCTTCATCGTGTGGATTATTTTATAGTTCTTATTCATCATACTATTATTATATCGGAGTTCCTAATATAGTAGGCAGTTTAGGCACTTACCTAGGTGTTATGATGAAATCTTTACCAGCCTAAGGCATGCCTTGGACCTTCTGGGAGATAGCCTAGCTGTGTACCTTCTTCGAGATATACCACATCCTCGAGCACTCCTTCGTCTTCTAAATTCTGCTCAGCCAATGCCTTCATATCTTTATGTGACATAGGCTCTTGATTATTTTCGTCAATCGATTGTCGGATCTCTTCAATCTCATTGTCGATCATTGTATGCTTATCCCATGGGACTACTTCTGCAATGGAGTACTCAAATGGATAGCTAGGTTGACTCGCAAATCGAACTTCAGCGTTAGGTGACTGCTCAGCGATTTCTTCTAGTGCTTGGATTAGGTCTTGTATATTCATCGTGACTAATTATATTGGTGTTCCTGTTAGTGAATCTCTGCCACTAGATCTAATCCAGCCTTCTCAATAATATCCATTAACTCGTCATTTAACATATCTAACTTAGCGAATAATCTAGAGTGGTTATTATTATCTACATCAAACTTAGTTCCTTCAAATCCCTTCTCATCACTCATCCATGAATCGATTCTCTTAATCTTCTGGACAAGTTCCTCTCCGAGATATAATAAAGCAGTTTCCTTATCATCTCTCTCCATATCATTGAAGTATCTTGTTGCGCGAATCTTGCTTAGTTTGTTATATGTTATATTCATCATACTATTATTATATTAGAGTTCCTACTTCAAATGATTTACTGTCATCTTAATACCAATATCAATACCAGTTCGAAGTGCCTCTTTAAGAGCGCCTTCAAGCCGCCAAACACTCACATCATGAAAATCAAGACTATCTGACTTTTGTTCCTTAAGTGTTTTAATATGCATATGCTTCTTGGCAATTGCTGCTACCAACTCGTCCTGCTCTTTTCCTAAACAATCATTCATCATACTATTATTATATTAGAGTTCCTCCTTAATAATCTCACCACCCTTTAGAATATAAAACCAACAATCATCTTCACAATCATCAATCTCATATCCATAATCAACTCTCAACAACTCACCTCTATACTTCTTACCAACTTCTAATATATCTTTCATCATACTATTATTATATTAGAGTTCCTTAATAAATTCCTCAACTACCTCTTTAAAGACACTTCCATCATCAAATTTGAACTCATCAGCTCCATTCTCGCCCCAACCTTCTTCAATAAAGTCTAGTACTTTTAAACCAACTTCATCTCCATATTTTTCACAAACACTTTTATAATTCATCATACTATTATTATATTGGAGTTCCTAAAATTGAATATACAAACCCTCTTCCAACTTATTAACTTCTTCTAATACCTTCTCTACTTTAATAGTCCAATCATCCTTACTATCATAATCTCCATCATCCTTCATATCTTTTATAAAGTCTGTAATCTGTTCCTTCCAAAAACTTACCTTAACAACTCGACCTATTAAGTCTAATCCTGACCACATATCATATAAAGAACTACAAACATCAAAATCAACATTTGTATCGCCAAACTCAACTACCTTATAACCTTTTACTTTCATCATACTATTATTATATTGGAGTTCCTAAAACTCTACTAACACCTCATCATCAAACTTCTCAAGACTATTAAGCATTATTACACATTTGTCTTTCCACCAACAATATTCACTATTCTCTTCAACCCACTCAATAGTACTTTCTAGAATAATCTTCAAAAACTCAACATCTAAAAACCTTCCTTCAATATCTTTCCCACTTCCATTCTCATAAATCTCTTCACATAATTTATAATCCAA
>Ga0206125_10000051_pt1 | contig 147307 bp, 110 predicted proteins | sample Helgoland_Spring_4_FD_148598 | JGI IMG/M metagenome (GOLD analysis project Ga0206125, IMG submission 148598) | Pelagic subsurface seawater microbial communities from Kabeltonne, Helgoland, North Sea - Helgoland_Spring_Bloom_20160331_1 | ecosystem: Environmental > Aquatic > Marine > Epipelagic...
AAATCGAAAGCCCCCGTTGCGACATTGCAACGAGGGCTTTCTGTAAGCTGTGGCGACCATGGAAGGATTCGAACCCTCAACCTCCTCATCCGTAGTGAGGTGCTCTATCCAGTTGAGCTACATAGTCGTTTTCCCTTACGGGAGGGCAAATGTAGTCAGAAATTCGACCCTAACAACCCTCGAGGGCATCTCTGAATTTCCATGGACTATTTTCGTAATTACTCCATGGACCACATGATTCGATTCTGCTTTATCTGGCTGCTCCTGAATGTTTTCGGGCTGAGCGCCTCAGCTGGTGTCAATTATTCTGAATTGCGGGCGATCATCAATTCAGAGGAGGCGACACTAACGCAACGGTTGGAAGCCCTCGAGCAATATTCCAACGAAATCCCATCCGGTGGGGCCGAGGAATTCACCCTGCTCACGGAGCAGTTCTGGTCCTTGGAATTGTCACCTGATCAATGGGCAAACTTGGCGTACCTCAAGGCCAAAGGGTTGATCGCATCTCGCAAGCCTTCGTCGGCTTTGGCGCTGATTGACTCCGTCCTGCGCAGCGAGGAAAGCCGCAACTTTTCCGATGCTTCCATGCACCGGTTGTATTACCAGCGCGGTCGCTCTCAGAACCGCATATTGGATGCCGAAAACGGCTGGACCAAATCGATGGCTGACTTTGAGCAATCCTTGGAATTCGCGGAGTCCATGGGTGACATCAATGCTCAAGTGGTCGTGCACGATGCTTTGGGTTTGGTGCACAATCACTTCAATGACAAGCAAACCGCCGCCGATCACTATTATTTCATCCTGAAATACAGCGATGATGAAGGACAGCGTGCCCAAGCCCGGTACAACATCGCGTTGCAATACACCAACAACAGATTGACGCGCGATACTGCGCTGGCCTATATGCTGGAGGCGCGGACCATGTGGGAGCAGGCATCGAACCAAGAAAAGGTGGGCGCTTCTACCGTGAGCATCGCCAACGCCTACAGGAATGACGAACGATACGCAGAAGCCATTCAGGAATACAACACTGCGCTGGGCAAGGGACTCAAGACCGCCCAACGCGTTACCTGCTATGAATACCTCGGATACATCGCCACAGAGCAAGGCAGACTCGACGATGCCACCGCCTACTTCAAACAGGCCCTCAAGTTTGATGCAGACCAAAAAAACAAACGGAAGGTCTACATCTCCACAAAATTGGGAATGAACTACCTCAAGCAGGGAAAAACCAGCGCGGGCTTGGCGCTCTGTGACTCCATGCTCTCATTGGTATTGAACGACGACAACTTCAGTAATTATGCGAGGGCCACGAGATTGACGGACTGTTACGACTGTTTGCACCATGCGCATTTCAACCTTGAGATGTACCGCGACGCTCAAGTGTTTCGAGACCGGAGAGACAGCGCAGAAGATGCTTACAAAATGGTGACCGAGGACAAGGCTGCCCAGCTCAACTTGGAGCTGTTTGAATACGAGGAACTCAGAGAGGAGGAGAAGCGACGGGTCATGAACAAGCAGAAGGATGACCAACGAACGCTGCTTGTGGTGATCGTGTTGTTGCTCATCATATTCGCCATATTCATCACCTCGCGTTACCGCTTTACACGGAAGCAAAGCCAGCTGATCTCCACACAACGACAGCAGCTGCAAGACCGACAGAAAGAACTCATTAGGGCCAATGCGGAACTGGAAATCGCCTTGAATCACAAAGCGGTCTTTTTGTCGAACATGTCCCACGAAATTCGAACGCCGCTCAATGCGATCGTCGGCATGTCGAACCTCGCGTCGAAAGAGAACATGGCCGATGTCGCCAAGAAATACCTGCGGAACATCGTCACGGCATCCTCCAATTTGATTGACATCGTCAATGACATTTTGGACTTCTCCAAGCTCGAAGCTGGAAAGCTAGAAATCGCGCAAGAGCCCTTCTCTGTCGCGGATGCGCTAGAAGTGGCTGAAAATGTGATGCGGATTCCCGCAGAACAAAAGGGACTTCATTTTGAGGTCCAAGCCTCAGATTCCCTGCCCAGCCATTTGTTGGGAGATGCCAGCCGCCTCAATCAGGTGTTGATCAACCTCGTCGGAAACGCCATCAAGTTCACCCTTGACGGTGGTGTCACGATGAGCGCAGAAGTAGGCCCCTTGCCCCCTCTTCCGAAGTGGTGTCCTGCTCCGAGCGTGTCGCATCAGGAATGGTTCGTAGTCAGGGTCACCGACACGGGAATCGGAATCCCTGAAGACAAACTCGAAAAAATCTTTGAAAGCTTCAACCAAGGCGATCAATTGAAGACCCGAAAATTTGGGGGAACAGGATTGGGATTGAGCATCTCCAAACAAATCGTAGAGCTCCAAGGCGGAATCATTTGGGTCGAAAGTGTAGACGGAGAAGGGTCCACATTTGCCTTTGCCCTTCCCGCCCTGGCTTCAGCCGTTGCTGATAGCGTGGAAGAAGAGGTCATCGAAGAAGTCGAGATCGGCGCCCTGCGCATCCTCATTGCCGAAGACAACCCCTTCAACGTCATCGTGACCGAGGACACCCTGCGCAGCGAGCTCAAAGACGTTGAAATCGGAAAGGCTGAGAACGGCCGCATCGCCTTTGAAAAGGTCAGGGATGAGGAATGGGACCTGGTGCTGATGGACATTCACATGCCCGAAATGAGTGGATTGGAAGCCACCACTGCCATTCGCAAGCTCTCTAACTCAAAATCGGAGACTTTGATTGTGGCCATGACGGCCAGTGTTTTGCGCGAAGAGACGGACAGCTATATCCGGCACGGCATGAATGGATTTGTGCCCAAGCCTTTCCAGGTCGCACAGCTGCTCAGTGAAATTCGACGGCTGAAAAATGACAAGCAGAAGGTCCAGAAAAGCGCCCCCACCTTCCCTGCGCTGCGCATTCTGATCGCAGAGGACAATCCGTTCAACGTCATTGTTGCTGAAGACACCCTGCGCTCTGAATTGCCCGACGTCACCATCGGCAAAGCTGTCAATGGACGGGAAGCCTTTGAAGCGGTTCGCGATGGTGATTGGGACTTGGTCCTCATGGACATCGCCATGCCTGAAATGACGGGACTCGAGGCCACCTCAGCCATTCGCAAGCTGCCCCAAGCAGACAAGGCCAGCACGACCATCATCGCAATGACTGCCAGCGTCCTGAAGGAGGAAACCGACCACTATATCCAAAAAGGAATGGACGGGTTCGTCCCCAAACCATTTAAGGTGGAGCAACTCCTTGGAGAAATTCAGCGGGCACACATATCCCGCTCCTGAGAGTTTTTCCCAGCAGCGAACCTCTCTGTTCTCTAGGCGGGCTTAACGCCCTGCGAAGTACAAAGCCACTCCAGCGATCGTCGCCATCCAACCGATGGCCATGATCCAGCTGATGCGTTGGCTGCGGCGCTCATTGAGCTTGAGCACTTGGATGTCATACACCTTGTCCAGTGACGTTTTTACCAATGCAAAGGCCGCGTTGGACTTCACGATGTAATCGTCAGCGCCATTCTTGAGGCTCTCGACAGCCACTTCGAGGCTGTCCTGCCCGCTAAAAAAGATGACATGCGTGCTGGGGCTGCGTTCTTTGATGGCTTCCAGCACTTCTAGGCCGTTCAATTCTCCGCCTCCGCTCAAATCGAAATCCAATACAACGGCCCGCTCGTCGAAGCGATCGAGGCTCTCCAAGAAACTCTCGCCATCGTGGTACTTGTCCACATGGCTGTATCCGTTCCGGATCAGGAAATCCCTCAATACCTCTGTGTTGGGGATATCGTCGTCCACCAAGGCAACTTTCAAATGCTTGCTCATTTCAGTAATTCTTGCAGGTTCTCAATCAAATCGGATAACTGTCGGCAGGTCTCGTCCAATTGGCTTTGGTCAATCTGACCTCCACTTTTGATTTCCTGCTCCTGTTGTGCCATGATGGCGTGGGTCTCACGTGCCCCAATGGTCTGGACCTGGCTCTTCAATTTGTGCAAAATGGCACGAATGGGTTCTTGTGGCTGGGTCACATCTGCACCTCTCAGGTTTCCCAATTCCGGCTCGAGCGTATCGAGGAACAGGCGGATGTAGTACTTCTTCTTCTCCGGATCTCCGGCAGACAAACGATCGATGATTTCCATGGCGATGTTGGGGCAAGATACCCCATAGAACGGTGTTTTTGAATTCAGAAACTCGCGGCTGCGACCTGTGGTGGTGGGAAAAGCCATGTGAGCTGCAATCCGTGGTTGAACACGCGGAAATCTGAGGTCCCTAGGACGACCCCGTCGTAGCCTAACCGATAGCTCAACTCCAATCCAGCTCCCGCATCCATATATGCTTCCGCTCCTACTCGCAGGTAGCCCCCATAGCCAATCCCCCAGGTCAATTCCTGTTGCTGGGGTCCGGTCACCTGACCACCTATGGGCACAATCAAGTCGTAGGTATTCCCTGAAACTTCGATGTAGTGCTCCTTGATGCGGCTGGCCGTCAAGTTGCCCCCGACCTCAAAAATCCAACTCATGCTCCTGTCAATCGGGCTTGCACTGCGGTACCCCAGCGATATTGCTGTCCTCTCCTCAGCAGCGAAGATTCCGAATTCGCGCAAATCGGTAGACCCCTGCCCTTGGTCGGGCAATTCGCCGGTGTCCAGTTGCCAAGCACCCCGGGATTTTAAGCGCCATATGTCCACATCAAGCACCAGTGAATTGGCCAGGTTAAACCGCTGCATGACCCTCAGTCCGAAACCAAACCCCACATCATACCGCTGGTCTATAGGGTAGGTTGCCACCGACATGCCTCCGGCATTGGCTACCCCCAAAGACTGGGCGATCTGGTTGCGCACGGTATTGCCACTTCCGCCAGCCACACTGTTCCAATCCAACCTCTCGGGAATGCTGATGATTTCCCTGAACACATCGTCCAGTTCGCTCAGTCCAGCTCCGTTATAGAACACACTCGATTTGCCCCCTGCCTTGCCCACATTGATGTTCATTCCAAAGTGCAGCTTCTTTGGCCTTTCGAATTCTTCCAGCAAATCGCTGTCATCGTAGGGCTCATAATTGGACACTTGCCCTTCTGCAAAAAATGGCAAACACAACAGTGCACATCCGCACAAGGACCTCAATGGATGTTTATGAGACAACATGCCGAAATTTAGCACCGTACGTTCATGGTGGACCCCATGTTGTACTTAGATCCCATGACGCCATCCACATTGCAGTTTGTCATCGTCGACATCGAGACCACCGGAGGCCCTCCGAATGGGGCCAACATCACTGAGGTGGCCGCCATCCTGCACGATGGAAACCGGGAAATCGACAGATGGGTGCATTTGATTCATCCAGAAGCCTCCATTCCTGCAGGAATTACGCGGCTCACGGGCATAGATGACAGCATGGTGGCCGATGTCCCGGCATTTACAGAACGCGCTCAGGACCTGTTCGAATTCTTGGCCGATGCGGTTTTTGTGGCGCACAATGTGGGGTTTGACTTGCGCTATCTACAAGCCGCCTTCAAGGCCAATGGTTTGCATTACAATCCACGCCGCTTGTGCACGGTTCGGATGTCGCGGAAGTGGATCAAAGGACCACAGCGTTACAGCCTTGGTGCCCTCTGTGCCTTTTTTGGCATCGAAAATGAAGCGCACCACAGGGCATGGGGCGATGCCGCAGCGACGGCCGTATTGTTTTCCAAACTCTGGTCGGACCACGCCGAGGATATCCTAGAGGAAATTGGACGGGGGGACGGCAAGTCTTGGTGGCCTCCCCATCTCCCTCCGGACGCATTGGCAGACCTTCCGGCATCCCCAGGGGTGTATCGGTTCCTAGATGAATCGGGACACATCGCTTACATCGGGATGAGCAAAAACCTCTCTTCTCGCTTACGACAGCACTTCAACAACGCGTCTAATCCTGCCCGAGCACAAGAATTGCGCAGGAAAGTTCACAAAATCACTTGGGAGGAGACCGGGTCTGAGTTGATGGCTTTAATCCTGGAGGACGTGCTCATCCGCCGCCACCATCCCCCACTGAATGCCGCCCAGAAAGTCGTCGGAAAGGGTTGGTCCATCGAACAGTTTATCTGCCGTGCAGGAACTGCAAGGTTGTCCTTGGTCAAAGGCCGAAAACCAACAGCAGTGCAACACTTTCGCTCCAAAAGTGAAGGTGAAGCGTGGCTTAGAGAAGTCGTAGAATCATTCGATTTAAACCCGGCATGGTCGGGTCTTCCCGGGATGGCTTGGTCGGGGTCATGGGTGGACAATGCGGCCTCGCGGGCCTTACACAATGCACGACATGCCGCTTGGAAATCAGCCCTGTCTTCGGCCCGTTCCAAGCAAACGGACAGCTCTTCTATTCTTTTGCCAGCCACACCTTCTGGAAAGACCCCTGAAATTCTAATTGAATTGGGCCGGTTTCGGGCGTTTCGATTTAACCCGCAGGGCGGCCATGAAGAATGGCAATACGACGCCGGATCTGGGAGGATCGACGCCGCATTGGAACGCTACTTTCTCGAAGAAGAAGTCGCGTAATCAGTTCAAGTGAATGGCGCCTCCAAGGGAGGTGCTGCCCTTTGCAGTGTGGCGCACATGGGACAGAATGCGGGCAATGGCGTGCTCAGGAGCCGACCACTGATCGGCTTCAGGTGCAACAAAAAGGGCATTCGAAGGGGAATTCGGGGTAGTATGCTTCATGCGCAGTTCAATGGTGGTCCAGAATGTCCTGGACATGCATGAAACGAAGAAGGCCGGGTGATATTGCCCGGCCTTCTTTTTTCTGTGTCTTGATGATGCTCAGTCCAGTGTCAGGGAGACGTCTTGCTCCGCCATCATCTTGCGCAAATTGATCAAGGCGTAGCGCATGCGCCCCAAAGCTGTATTGATGCTCACACCTGTAGAATCTGCAATGTCCTTGAAGCTCATCTCGCGGTACATGCGCATCTGCACCACTTCTCTCTGCTCCTCAGGAAGCTGGTCTACCAGGTTGCGCACATCTTCCACTATGCGTCCGGAAATGAGTTCGTCTTCGCGCGTTGGATTTCCGTCTTGCAGTCCACCCAGCAGATCGTATTCTTCCGTTCCACGGCTGAGCGGCATCTTCTTTTGACGACGGAAATGGTCGATGCCTGCATTGTGCGCAATGCGCAGTACCCAAGGCAGAAACTTCCCCTCCTCGTTGTACTTGCCGCTTCTCAAGACGTCTACCACTTTAATGAAGACATCCTGAAAAAGGTCTGCAGCCACATCGTGGTCGCGGACAAGCAGGTATAACTTGGTGTAAACCTGGTCCCTGTGACGGGCAAACAAGGTTTCGAAGGCGCGTTGATCGCCTTGTTGGAATTGCGCAATGAGAGCGCGGTCTGGATTGGGCTGTTGGGCCATGACACTACATATTGTGCACATACCGTAGAACGGTAACCGGTCGGGAAGTACGTGCGGTGAGGGTAGTGTCTTATCGTATGGCTTTCTTCTTGACGCAGACGTGGCTGCTGTACATCTCTAAGATACGGACATTTTATCCCGACAGCGAACCCATGGCACACAAAGCGTGTTAACGCCCTATCGGAAGAAGTAACCGAAATTCGCCCCATGCCCACACAAGCCGCGTCTTCTACCCCCCTACCCCGTTCCCAAACGGAGGCCCTCAAAGAGGATGACAGCGCCGGTTTCCCAAGGGAGATTCGCATACGCGGTGCACGCATGCACAACCTGAAAGGTGTCGACGTTGACATTCCACTCGGAGCTCTCACCGTGATTACCGGGTTGAGTGGATCGGGAAAGAGCTCCCTGGCCTTTGACACCCTTTACGCCGAGGGTCAGCGCCGATATGTGGAAAGCTTGAGTGCATACGTCCGCCAATTTGCGGGTCGGATGGAAAAACCCGATGTCGACAGGATCGACAACCTCACACCTGCCATTGCTGTGGAGCAGAGGGTGACCTCGCGCAGCAGCCGTTCCACAGTGGGCACCGTAACAGAAATACACGACCACTTGAAACTGATGTGGGCGCGCATCGGCAAGACGTTCAGCCCCATTTCTGGCGAAGAAGTAAAGCGCGACACAGTCACAGATGTGGTGGACGCAGTAAGCCAAGCAGAAGCTGGCCTCCGTTTTATGGTCTGCGCACCCGTCAGTCTGCCCGAAGGACGCTCAATCAAGGACCAGCTTGACATCTGGCAGCAGCAGGGCTTTGCTCGCCTCAGGGCGGATGGCCGCCCCATCTCACTTGCAGACATGGCTGCAGAGGCCACAGAAGACACGGTTGCCCCAGATGCATTGGAATTGGTCATTGACCGCCTTGCCGTTCCCGGTCCCGATGCGGACGGGGATGAATTCAACCAGCGTCTTGCAGATTCTGTCGATACGGCTTTTTACGAAGGACAAGGACGGTGCCTGCTCCATTGGATGGGTGCAGACGGGGCCACCACAACAGACGCATTCAGCGACCGCTTCGAGCTTGATGGGATGGCCTTTGAATGGCCCTCTCCTGACCTCTTTAGTTTTAACAGCCCCCAAGGCGCTTGCCCCCGCTGCGAAGGGTTCGGTCATGTCATTGGCATCAGCGAAGACCTGGTCATCCCCGACCCTTCCAAATCGGTCTACGAAGATGCTGTGGCTCCCTGGAGAGGGGAAAAGGCGAGCCGTTACAAGCAAAAGGTGTTGGAGTACGCCCATGCCGTGGAATTCCCGGTGCACAAGCCCTATGTGGAGCTCACTGCTGCGCAGCGCCGCACCCTGTGGCAAGGAAACAAATGGTGGAAAGGCATCGACGACTTCTTCTCTCGACTGGAAGCCAAGAGCTATAAGATCCAAAACCGGGTCATGCTCAGCCGTTATCGAGGCAGAACCGCATGTGACACCTGTGGAGGAAGCCGACTAAAACCTGAAGCCGCTTACGTCCGGGTGGACGGCCATACCCTGCCCGAGCTGTTGTCGCGCCCCATCGATGAAGTGTTGGTGGTCCTGCGCGGACTCCACCTCACTGACAATGAACGCACCATTGCCCACAGGCTGCTGATTGAACTCGAGCACCGCCTTCAATTCTTGCTCGATGTCGGGCTGGGCTACCTCTCACTCAACCGGGCTTCGGCCACCCTGAGTGGAGGCGAAAGCCAGCGCATTCAGCTGGGTACAAGCTTGGGCAGCAGTCTGGTGGGCAGCACATACGTTTTGGATGAGCCCAGCATTGGCCTGCACCCCTTCGATACCAAACGGCTCATCAAGGTGCTCAATGGTTTGCGTGACCTGGGCAATACAGTGGTGGTGGTCGAACACGAGGACGCGGTCATTCGGGCTGCAGACCATGTGATTGACATGGGACCTTTGGCAGGATCAGAAGGCGGCGAAGTGGTGTTTTCAGGAACCCAAAAGGAACTCATGCTGGCTCAGGATTCATTGACCGCGGAATACTTGCGAGGCGATCGGAGCATTGAAATCCCTGTGAACAGGCGGCCAGGACTGGGCCAGGTCCAAGTGCTCCAGGCCAAGGAGCACAACCTGAAAGCGGTCGACGCTACATTTTTGCTCGGAGCATTGAATGTGGTCACGGGTGTATCTGGCTCTGGCAAGAGCACCTTGGTCAAACGCATCTTACACCCGCTGTTGAAACGGCACTTGGACCTCGGCGGAGACAGGCCTGGCGTAAGCGATGGCCTGAACGGTGATGTACACCGCGTGGAGAATGTGGAATTCGTAGACCAAAACCCCATCGGAAAAAGCAGCCGCTCCAACCCCGCCACCTATGTCAAGGCCTGGGATGATGTACGCGCCTGTTTTGCTGCCCAGCCCCTCTCGCGCAACCGCGGCTACAAGCCGTCCGTATTCAGCTTCAACACCAGTGGCGGCCGATGCGAGACCTGTGAAGGGGAAGGACGTGTCTCGATTGGCATGCAGTTCATGGCAGACGTGACCTTGACGTGCGACGCCTGCAAAGGCAAACGGTTCACCGATGCGGTGCTCGAAGTTGAGGTCGAAGGACGCAACATCCATGATATTTTGGAGATGACCGTGGCCGATGCCTCGGCCTTTTTTGCATCACGGCCCAAGCCCAGTGCTGCCGAAAAATCCATCGTGCGTAAGCTCGCACCGCTCCTTGACGTAGGCCTTGGTTATGTGCGCATCGGACAGAGCGCCACCACACTGAGCGGCGGTGAGGCTCAACGCATCAAGCTGGGCGCCTTCCTGGCCAAAGGAGAAAGGGCTGGCCACACCGTATTCATCTTCGACGAACCCACCACCGGCCTGCATTTCCACGATGTTGCGCAGTTGCTCTCAGCCTTTGATGCCCTCATTCGGCAGGGACACACGGTCATTTGTGTAGAACACAACCTCGACGTGATGGCCGCGGCAGACCACATGATTGACCTCGGGCCGGGAGGAGGAAAACACGGGGGTTTATTGGTGGCTTCAGGCACACCTGAAAGCGTGGCACAAAATGTGCAGTCCAACACGGCAACCTTCCTCAAGGAAAGGCTCAACCCTCAAAATTCAACCTCATGAAAAACGCTTATCTGTCCTTCGTGATGGCCCTGGTCGCCACCAGCATGCTGCCATCTTGCTCTGCTCAAGATCACGCCACACCGGCCTCTTCTGTTTCTGAGGCCGATACCACCACACAAGTCCAGAAATCAGAGGATGAGTGGCGCGAAGCATTGCCGCACATGGCCTGTTTCGTGCTGCGAGAAAAAGGAACGGAGCGCGCTTTTAGCGGTGATTATTGGGATCACCACGACAAGGGGCACTACCAGTGCGCCGGTTGCGGACAAAACCTGTTCGATTCAAACCACAAATTTGAGTCCGGCACAGGATGGCCGAGCTTCTTCAAGCCCTCTGAAGGATCAGCAGTGCTGGAGAAGGAAGACGACAGTTGGGGCATGCGCAGGGTCGAAGTCACCTGCTCTGGTTGCGGCGGTCACCTGGGCCATGTCTTCGAAGATGGTCCGCGTCCAACCGGGCTGCGCTACTGCATCAATTCTGCCGCACTCAAGTTCGAAGCAGACTCGACATCGGCGCAGGGAGTCCGTTATGACTGACCGAGGTTTAACTGCAAAGAAAAAGGCACCCAAGGGTGCCTTTTTCTTTGGATCACTGCGCCCCATTCAGAGGCTCAGTTTCAATTCCGAATCTCAATCGGAATGTTGCGCTCGTCGATCAGCCTTGGCGACAAGCTGTCTGGCTCATTGGGCCTTGGCAACGGACGTGTGCGGCCATGCAGGTTTATGCGGCCGGTGATGTCTCCTTCGGTGGTCAACTGCATGATCAGCAATCTGCCGTCAGGGCCAGCTGCTGCTTGACGCATGTCTGGCGTCACAAACCAGGCGCCATTGTTGGTGTACAGCTTCTCTCCGGTTTCGAACTCACTGAAATCCATCAGAAAAGCCGTCAGGGCGTTCATGTAATTGTCCTCATAACCAATGGTGACCCAGCTGTCGTAGGCCAACCCATCAATGGACTGGACGTCTGCACGCTGAAGTTCATTGGCAGAATTTCCGCCCCGTTCATGCTGAAAAAATGGAGCGGTACTCTTGACTTCGAGGTAGTCCTCTCCATCGCCAAAAATGGCATCCACCACATCCCCTTCTGCCTCCATTTGGGCATAAACCCGGTAGGTCTTGCCAGGGACGAGTCCTTTGTTGTCAATTTCCTCTACGACGAGGCCCTTGAATTGGGCAGAAACGCCACCTACAAGGAGAAACGCACCGAAGCAAAGTGCAAAGTTCTTGAACATATTCATTGTCAATTCCTAATGATCAGATTCCGGTCGAGCAACCTTCCTCCCAAGCCTCGGCGAGAGAATCCAGCGCCCTGTCGGGGCAAGACGTAAGATACCGTGATTTCGTGGGTGTTTGGTGAAAGATTCCCAACGGCCCCTGTTCCAGCATCGTAGGAATACCCCACTTGGATGTCTTGAAAGGCCGCACCCACGGTCATGACGAGGGCGTCACCCTGGCGGAACCCAAGACCGCCCCAATACCGATTCTGGTAAAGCGCTCGTGCATGGAGATCCAACTGAATGGGTGTGATTTCTGTGAAACGCATCATCAAGGCCGGCTGCACTGTCCAACTGGCATCGAGCTTGTAATCGTAACGACCAGTCAAGGCATAGTGCCTCACCCCTCGGTTGCGGGATGAGGTAGGCTCGGAATCTAGACCAAATGGCGTTTGAAGCAGATTGGACACCGCCAAGCCGAATTGGTAGTATTCACCAAATACCATCAGTCCGAAACGAGAATCAAATGCAAAACTGCTCTCCACAGCCCCCGTGATGGCGGGATCATCCATATCCCAAAGCTGAAGGTCAGAACCATCAAAACGGGTATTCCTGCCCATCAATCCAATGCCAAATGCCACGGCGTCCTGGTTGTTCAGGTCGATGGTGTAAGTGCCGGAAAGCTCCAATCCAGTGCGGGTGTATGCCCCTCCTTGATCGTCACGCTCTACCGCAAAACCCAAACCAAAGCGGTTGGGAAGGCTCGTGGTTACTGTCACATTGCTGGTCGAAGGCGCTCCATGGAAACCCACCCATTGCTCACGGTGGCTCAGGGATGCAAACGTGCCCAACTCCGTTCCGGCAAAGGCTGGATTCACCAAGAATGGATTCTGCACGAACTGGCTTTGCCGAGAAAGCTGCTGACCTTGGGCTGACCATGTCAACAGCATGGCACAGCTGACGATCACCCAACCCAGAGGATTTTTATGGAGTCTTTGCTTCATGTTGATCGTCATCAGTACTTGATTGAAACTGTTCCTGTGATCGGATTGGCCCCAGGCTCCACAGAAATGACGTAGTAATAGTCACTCGCGGGCAACAAGGCTCCGTTGTATGTGCCGTCCCACAATGTGGTGCCCGGCTTGGACCGGAAAATCAGCTGTCCCCAGCGGTTGAAGACTTCGACCTCACTTTGCGGGTAAAACTCCAGGCCACCAACCACCCAACGGTCGTTGATGCCATCTCCGTTGGGGGTCAAGGCATCTGCAATGAACAGGCAGTCCTCTGTAGGGTCTACAGTGGCCAAGAAGCCAAGCGTACAGCCTATGTCATCGGTAACGGTGACACTGTAAACGTCTTCTGGAAGCCCTATGGCGGTGGCGGTGGTCTGGTTGCCCACACCACTCCAGTCGAACTGAATGGGCAACTGTCCACCCGTAACCGCTGCCGTTGCTGTTCCATCCGAAGTCTGCCAACACGTTACCGGTGTGGTGAAAATCTCCACCAACATGTCCGTTACAATGTCAGCTTCTACGGTAAAGCTGGAGTCCGCCGTGCATCCTGCGGTATCTGCCGCTGAAACGAAATACTCCCCTTCAAACAAGTTCAAGACATCTATTGCCCCTCCGACAAATTCCCAAGCAGTGGCCCCTGAACCTCCGGTGGTTCCAATGATGGCCACACCGTCTGCCATGCCCGTGCAGGTCACGTCTTGAACCGTGATGTCAAACAACAAAGGATCGGGTTCTATGATGTCGACCGATACAGAATCCAAACAGCCATTTTCGTCTGAGAGGAACAGCAGATAGCCATCTGCACAGAGGTTGACCAACCCACTGGGCGTCACGTTGGTTGAATCGCTCACATAGTCCTCGAAGAGCGTGAGCACACCTGTACCCCCTGACAAGGCCACTTCGATGCCCCCCGTGCAATCCCCTCCGCATTCAGGCATTACCGTGGTCAATACTTCAAGCCCCACTTGTTCTGGTTCAGGGATGGCCACTTGAAGGCTGTCAATGCATCCCAATGTATCCGCAACAACCAGCATCAGGGAGTCTGAACCCAAACCGACCAATGTGTCGGGCAAGGATGAGAACACAAACGGAGACACCATTTCAAGGTCTCCACTGCCTCCTATTGCATTCACGACGAGCACTCCATCGCTAGATCCAGTGCAGGATATCGGTGTGATGCTGGGGATGATTTCAATCGAAGCCGGCTCTTCTACCGCAGCCTCAAAAAACTCACTGGTACATCCCAAGCTGTCCTGGACCAGCACATCATAATTGCCTGCCGGTACATTGAAGCAATTCCCGTCTTGGCTCCCCGTGGGAAGGGGGACCAATTGTGCGGTGAGCGGCCCCGTACCTCCTTCGAGATTGTCCAGGCAAACCTGACCACTGCTGCCTCCACTGCAGGGCACATTGGACACGCTGAACGTGAAAGAAATGGTGTCTGAACCTGTGATCGCCAAAGTATCCGTGACCAGACATTCGTTCCCGTCTTCAGTAATGTGGATGTATGTTCCTGGACACAGCTGACCGGGGTTGGCCGGCTCGCCAAGCAGATCGGTCACCGTAATGATGTACGGCAACTCGCCGCCATTGATGTCCGCAAGGATCAACCCATTGCAATCACCGGCACAAGCCACATCGGATAAACCGTATTCCACTTGAAGGCCGTCAGGCTCGTCGATGAGCAGTGGCTCCGAGTAAGTGCACCCGTTCTCATCCGTGATGGTAAAAGTGTAGGTGCCGCTGGGCAGGCTGTCTTGCTCAAAATCAATGTTGCCGTCAAACTCGATGACCACGTTGATTTCCGGCACTTCAAACACCACGGTGCCCGTTCCTCCCGATGCAGATGCGCTCAGGCTGGCGTCGCTGTATCCTGTGCAACTGACTTCTGTGGAAGACGCATTGAACCCCAAGGTCTCAGGACAGGAAATCACAATGGTGGTGTCCTTGAAACAACCTGCATCGTCTGTTGCCACAACCGTATACGCGCCATTTCCGCCGAAACAAGACAAAGGACCGAAGCAATCGCTCGCATCTGACTCAAGTGTAAACCCGAGGTCGTTCATCGCCTGGGTTGTGACGTTGCCCGTTCCTCCTCCTGCGGTGAAACAAATGGTCGCCAAGTCCTCTTCGCCGCAAATGTTGTCAGCGGTCAATGTTGCTTCCAGCTCGATTTCTGCTGGGGATGTAAAGGCGAACACCGCTGTGGTGTCTCGGCATGTGTTCGATGAAAACGCCACAGTCTGGGCGGTATCCACGAGGGCGACGAAATAATTGCCGTCCGCAATGCCATTGAAAACCGGGTCGCCCACTTGGGTTTGAAGCAAAGTGGTGTCCGTGCCTGTGAACTCAAACAGGCTGTACTCGATGGTTGGAGTGAAAGCAAGGCCTGGATTGCCCGGTAGAACTTCCATAGAAGCGGTTTCTCCGAAGCAGTCAATCGTCTCCAGAACAGAGAACTCAGGATTGGCCATGGGCAGGCAAAGGTCTTCTACGGTCACAAGGCCATCGGTGCACTTTGTGATCACATCTCCACCAACTCCCCCATCCTGCATGGTGACACATACTTGAAACGAAAATGTCTCGCATGTGGTGATTTGCCCAATCAGAGCACGGTTGTTTGTGACCGTGCTGTGGATGGGGTCTGCACCTGTCACCAACAGTCCACCTTGGTTTACAATGTCCGAGCAACTGTTGTAGCCCGGGGAAAATGTGGGCAGCGGTATGGGCGTGGTGCTTGACGTTTGCTGATCAAGGTGCGTGGTCCACCAGGTGTCATATTCCAGGGATGGAAAAGTCGTGAGGTAGGCTGGGATGATGTTGTAGCCTGCGTGGTAGCTCTCGCTTCCAGGAAGCAATGGGTTTACCCAATTGTAGCAACCGCAGCCCGCCGAATATCCGAAGCCCGGTATGATTGGAACGGAAGCATCGTCCGCAGAAATCCCCAGCATTAAGGCATCGTCAGGCAGAACGGCGTAGAGCCGGTATTTACGCGAACCTGCTGGCACATCTTCAAACCCGTCGTATAAGACGGTGTCCAAAACGACGTCAACCTCGAGGTCAAACGTGAGCTGGGCCTCAGCTTCCCTGCCCATAAAGCCACCCAAGAGCAGGGTTGCTAAAAGAAGTGCTCGTTGTGTAATCATGGAGAATGGTCCGGTACTTTGCGCCAAGTTCTAAATCCTAAACGCCCTCAGAGGGTCGCGCAAATTAATGCATTGATGGCTGCAGTACCTATAGGTTTATCGCGCAATGGAGAGATTCGGTTGCTTTTTGAGGATGACCGTTACCTCGCAGTCCTCAAGCCTGCTGGTCTATTGGTGCACAAAACACCCATTGACGCGCACGAAAATGAAAACTTGCGTGACATCCTTCGCGGTCACTATTCAGGGCGACTGGATCCCGTACACCGGCTCGACAAACCCACCAGCGGCGTGATCGTTTTTGGAAAAGATGCTCCTGCCATCAATGCGTGCAAGACCCAATTTGAGTTGAGACAAACCGACAAAGAATATTTGGCTTTGGTGCGCGGCCATGTGCACCACGCAGGCGGCATTGCAAAGCCCCTGCCCAAAGGGATGGAAGGGCCCACAAAGCCTGCGCAAACAGAGTTTGAACCCCTGGAGCGTTGCGAACTCCAATATGCAGTGTCGCGCTACGATTCAGCCCGCTTTAGCCTATTGAGGTGCATCCCTCATACCGGTCGTTACCATCAAATTCGGCTGCACATGAAGCACTTTAGACACCCCATTGTCGGGGACTCCCAACACGGCGACAAGCACCAGAACAGAGCTTTTACTGGCCATACAGGCATCTCTGGGCTCATGCTTCACGCCCGCCGCTTCGCCTTCGCTCATCCCGACGGCGGGACCTTGAACATCACAGCTCCTCTGCCCGAAAGGTGGAGCCCCGTTCAGACCGCAACCGATTGGGACCTTCGACCGTATGCGGAGGATACCGTGCAACGCATCAACCTCCCCTCTCCGACGTTATGATTTTTGGAAACGACCACCGAGACAAGACAGAACATCCCGGACCGTTTGCAAACTTTCTGCCGCCGCCACCGCCGGACTACAACGACTCTAACGCCTGGGCGGCCCGCCCTTCAACAGCGCCCTTACGCCACTGGCCCTCTCGCGTTCCTTCACTGCCTGTTTCTCCGGATCAACAGGACAACCCAGTGCATACCTTTTTCATCCACCCCACGACTTTTAGGGGATTGGGAGTCGGCTGGAATGCCGCTTGGGATGACCCGGAGATCGCGGCCATTACAGACCAGTGGCCACTCCGGCATCAAGCCAGCGTTTTTCGTGCTGTGGGACGCGTAACGGCGCCGCGTTACCGCCAGGCCCACCTGCGCACTTTCTTTCTTCGGGGAACAGACAGCCAAGCCGCTTTGGAACTGGCCTATTCCGATATACGCAGGGCGTTTTTCCGCTTCTTACAGGCCATCGGCGACGAGACCCCTATCATCATTGCCGGACACAGTCAAGGCTCTCATCACGGGTGGCGCATTTTGCAAGAGTTTTTTGACGGAACGGGGCTTCAATCCCGACTGGTGGCGGCCTATTTGCCCGGATATCCCATACCGGGCAGCAGCCTTCACAACATCCCATTTGCGGACAGAGAAGCCCATGTCGGTGCCGTGCATGGATGGATGACTTTTTCTGAATCCTTCGTGCCAGAGTTTCACGCCACCCACATGCAGGACACCAAAATGGTTCACCCTGTTTTATGGACGCCGGAAGATGGCCAATGGAACCACTGGGATGCCCATCAAGGCATCGTGACACGGAGTTTTAAACTCCGGCACAAAGGCGCACTTTCAGGTGCGCTGCAGGACGGCATGCTTTGGATCAAGCCCCTTCGGGTTTTGGGCTCCGGGATGTTCGCCATGAAGAATTGGCATGTGGCTGATTACAACCTGTTTTGGGACAACATCAGACTCAATCTGCAGAAACAAGTCGAGCTTTTTCGCTTTGCGACCAACAGGCAAAAAGAATTGCCACGAAATCCTTAAATTCCATTACATGAATTGGATGCCCCGTCGTTTGCGCACTGCAGTTGTATCTCTAGGCACTTTGGCCAGTGTGTTTCTGGCCGGTGACGCTTTTGGACAAGACACCCTGAGCACCACTTGGGCAGGAAGCCTGGGAGGAGGAGCATCCGAAGGGTTTCAGGTGACGGCAGGTTGCGACCTACAAGGCTTTGACATCGTCCTAGACATCACAGCCCCAGGCAGCAACTGGGCAGGCGACATGGCCATGGCGGTCACTGCACCCAATGGCAACCGCATCGAAATTGGGGGGTACAACACCGGTTTTGGTTACGTAGAAGCAGGGGCTTGGCCCTCAGATTGGAACACCTCTGCAGACGGAATCTTCACAGCATCCATCGTTGATTTGGCGCAATATGACCTCGCCGGATCAGGGTGTTGGCTCATCGAATTCATGAATGCCTGGACCACAGGAGCGGTGAGTGAATACGTCCTTTCCCTCGACCTGATTGGACTGTGTGACGAAGGCGACGCCCTCGGCTGTATTGACCCTGGTGCATTGAACTATGATGCCTGCGCCATGACAGACGATGGCAGTTGTGTTTACCCCCCTCTTGCAGCAGGCTTCAGCTGGACATCGGCGTGTGGCCTGCCTGAGATTGCCACGTTTGAGGACATCAGCCTGGGCAACGTCGTAACCTATGATTGGTCATTTGAGTCTGGAGATCCGGCCACGAGCAATGAGGCAGCGCCTGTTGTGAGCTGGTCAGAACCTGGCGACCACGAAGTCACCCTTACTGTGGGGGACGGAACCGGATCCACCTCGACTTTTATCGATGTCATCACAGTGGGTGAGAACCTGCACCGATTGGAAATTGACATTACACCGGACGCCTTCCCCCAAGAAACATCCTTTGCTGTATTAGATGCCAACGGCGACACCCTCTTTGAAGGAGGCTCTGAAGGCCTTGATGCATGTGTGCCTGATGGCTGTTTGTCGGTGTGGCTGATGGACAGCGGAGCAGATGGGTTTTCGGTAGGCGGCACCTATCAAATCATTTACGATGACAACCTGCTTCGCGACGGCGAGCACTTCGATGCTGCGCAATTGACCCTGACAGGATGCCCTGTTGGCAGCAGTTGCGATGACCCACTGGCCTTGGTTCTGGATACAGAACAAACCGGACCACAGGACTTTCTCTCCCCGTTCTCAGACAGTTGGTATGCCTTTGATGTAGACACGACTGGACAGTACCGGTTTGCCACTTGCGGCGTGACGGGATGCGACACCCGCATTCACCTGTACGATTACTGTGACATGGCCATTTTTGAGACTTCTTCGGAAGCCTTCATCACCATGTCGGACGATGACTGCGAACTGCAGAGCATTGTCACCCCTGTCCTGATGGCGGGTGAAACCATTTACATGAGGTTGGAAGGTGACGGGGACTGCAATGCTGGCAGCGAAGGCGTCCCCTTTCAGGCAGAATTCCTCGGAGGCATACCGGGCTGCATGAACATCGAAGCCTGCAACTACTTGCCCATTGCCACTTCTCCCGACACCTGTTTTTTGGCAGGTGACCCCGAATGCCCAAACATCGGTCCGGACCTCATCATCAATGGCCTAAGGGCATACAGCACATTGGAGATGACAACCGAAAACAACACCGATGCCTGCATGATCGAAGAGGGCTGTATCCAAGGCTATGGAACCCGAGAGATTGTCCGCTTTGATACTGAAATCGCCAACATCGGAACCGAAGACTACTTCATAGGCGCCCCCTCTGCTCAACCGGACCAATTCGAATGGGACGCTTGTCACAACCATTACCACTATGAAGGCTATGCGGATTACGCCCTGTATTCCTCGGGAGGATCTCCCTTGCCCACAGTTGGTTTCAAAAACGGCTTTTGCATTCTGGACCTGGGCAGCTGCAATTATGGAGGAGGCCCTCAGAAATACACCTGTTCCAACATGGGCATTACTGCCGGATGTCAAGACATTTATTCCCGCTACCTGGATTGTCAATGGATCGACATCACCGACTTGACTGCTGGCGATTACACCCTCGTCATTCGGGTGAATTGGGACTACAGCCCCGACGCCAACGGCAGCTATGAACTGAACTACGCCAACAATGCCGTTGCCGTGTGTTTCTCCTTTGAGCGCGATACCGAAGGAAACGCTGTCAATTTTGCGAAATACGAAGACTGCGACGTCCCTGTAGACTGCTTGGGTCACCCCTTTGGCGTTGAGGAACCCGACTGCGCTGGCAATTGCCCTGGATTTTTGGTAAAAGGGGACTTGGACCAAGATGGCGAAGTCGAGGCCGACGACCCCCTGATGTACGCAGAATTGCTGGCAGACGGCGTCACAACTTCAGCCCCTTGCGTGGACCTCAACAGCGATGGTGCACTCAGCATCACAGACGTGGCTTTGGCTGCTGACTGCGCCCACTTGGGACACAACCACCTCGGCGACAATGGAGTGGAAGACCACTGCGATTGGAATGGCAGCCTCTTGGTGCCGGACCAAGAAGTCTTCTTCTCTCTGGTCTACCCCCACGAAGACTCCAGCTTTGTCGACGTCTACCTGCACAACCCCCAATCCTGGTTAAGCGGATGGTCCATTCAACTCGATGGTGCAACGTTCACATCTATGGCCCCCTTGTTTGACACCACCGGATACGCCCATTTATTCCACATGAATGCCGCCGGCATGGCTTTTGGAGTGGCGTTGGAAGACAGCCTCATCCACAAGAGCACCTTGCCGCAACCCTTGGTTCGCCTCCATTTCGAGGACGCGGTTGGAGACATCTGCCTGATCGATGTGGCAGAGGTCACCAACGAGGACCGACACAATGTGACCGCGTATGCATCGGGGTGTGTGACCCCGGGCACATTCTGTCTGGGCGATGTCAATGACAATGGCATACGAGATGTAGGTGACTTGCTCGAAGCCCTTGGCGTCTTTGGTTGCATGCAAGAATGTGGCCCAGCAGACGTGGACAATGACGGCATTGTCGGAGTGAACGACTTGCTGATCATGCTCGGTCTCTTCGGCGACCCCTGTCAATAAGCGTTGCACATCGCATTTGTCGTTTCCGGCGTGACCTCATGGGTCGGGCTTAAGTTTGCAATGCTCCATTGAAACGCGCATGGAATCCTCGAAGCCTCAAGACGCCCCCCCCCCTGCTGCCACTCAATCCGGTCACCCGATCCGGATTGTTACCGCAGCATCCCTTTTCGACGGCCACGACGCCGCCATCAACATCATGCGCCGCATCCTGCAGAAGTCAGGCTGCGAAATCATCCATTTGGGCCATGACCGTTCTGTTGATGAAGTGGTGAATTGCGCCATTGAAGAGGACGTTCAAGCCATTGCCATGACGTCTTACCAAGGGGGACACATGGAGTATTTCAAATACATGAAGGACCTCCTCGAAGAGCGGGGCGCTGGTCACATTCGAATTTTCGGCGGTGGCGGCGGCACCATCCTTCCAGAGGAAATTAAAGCGTTGCACGCCTACGGCATTGAGCGCATTTACCACCCCGATGATGGTCGCGAAATGGGCCTTCAAGGCATGATCGACGACCTCATTCGACGTTGTGATTTCCCGGTAGTGGGTGAACCCTCCGGAGAGGCCGACCGCCTTTCGGACAAGCAACCGGGAGATTTGGCCCGGCTCATTACTGCTGCAGAAGTGGGCGCTGCCCCATACTCCGACATCATAGATGGCATCCGCGGGGGCGCCGCCAATGCCAAAGTCCCTGTACTCGGCATCACCGGAACAGGCGGTGCTGGAAAAAGCTCCATGGTGGACGAGCTGGTGCGCCGGTTTTTGCTCGATTTCTCGGACAAGCGCATGGCCATCGTCTCTGTGGACCCTTCAAAGCGCAAAACAGGAGGCGCTTTGTTGGGTGACCGCATTCGCATGAATGCCATCGCATCGGGGCGTGTATACATGCGCTCTTTGGCCACGCGCCAGTCCAATTTGGCCTTGAGCCGCCATGTAGGAGATGCCCTCAACATCCTGAAAGTCGCGGGGTTTGACCTCATCGTTTTGGAAACGTCCGGCATCGGTCAGAGCGACACCGAAATCATGGACCACAGCGACGTGGCCCTCTACGTCATGACCCCCGAATTCGGTGCTGCCACGCAGCTGGAGAAGATCGACATGCTCGACTTCGCCGACGTAGTGGCCATCAACAAATTTGACAAGCGTGGAGGAGCAGACGCCTTGCGCGATGTTCGCAAACAATACAAGCGCAACCATGAATTGTGGGAGGCGCAAGACGACGCCTTGCCCATCTTCGGGACCATCGCATCCCAATTCAATGACCCTGGTACACACCGACTGTACCGCACATTGATGAACACGCTTGCCCAGGAAACTGGAGCCAACCTCGCTAGCTCATTTGGTGATACAGCGGGTGACAGCGAAAAGGTCCACGTGATCCCGCCCAAACGGACGCGCTACCTCAGCGAAATCGCAGACACGGTCCGGGGATACAACGATTGGTCCGACGCTCAATCGGTTGTTGCAGGTCGATTGCAAGCTGTCAACACGGCCGCAGAAGAATTGAAAGACGCTCCTGAGGCACGCATGGCCTTGGAAAAGAAGGCTGCCGCCTTGACCCGCGAATTGGACCCCAAGAACCTTCACTGGCTCGAATCTTGGGCCTCCGAATCCGACAGGTACAAGCAAGAGGAATACGTCTTTGAAGTTCGGGGCCGAGAAATCCGCATCCCGACGACCACCTCTAGCCTCAGCAACCAACCCATTCCCAAGGTCAGTGTTCCCCGGCTTCAGGGCTGGCAAGATTTGCTGCGTTGGGGTTTGCAGGAAAATGTCCCTGGCTCCTTCCCTTTCACTGCAGGCATCTACCCCTTCAAGCGCGAAGGAGAAGACCCGACGCGCATGTTTGCCGGAGAAGGCGGCCCTGAGCGCACGAACCGCCGCTTCCACTATGTGAGCTCGGACATGCCTGCAAAAAGGCTGTCTACGGCATTTGATTCGGTGACACTCTATGGCCGGGATCCTGATCTGCGCCCCGACATCCACGGCAAAGTGGGCAACTCAGGGGTCAGTGTTTCCTGCCTTGATGACGCCAAGCGGCTTTACAGCGGATTCGACCTTTGCGACCCGTCCACCAGCGTCTCCATGACCATCAACGGGCCTGCCCCCATGGTGCTGGCCTTCTTCCTCAACGCTGCCATCGACCAGCGCTGCGAAAAGCACATCCGTGAGCATGGACTCGAAGACACCGTGGAAAAAGTGCTCAAGGCCCGATGGGACGATCGCGGACTGTCCCGTCCAGTATACCGGGAAACCTTACCCGACGGGAACGACGGCCTCGGCCTGATGCTCCTCGGCTGCACCGGAGACGAGGTCTTGGACAGCACCACCTACAACAGGTTGGCTGCAGAAGCACTCTCCCAAGTTAGGGGGACGGTTCAGGCGGACATCCTCAAAGAGGACCAGGCCCAAAACACGTGCATCTTTTCTACCGAATTCGCCCTTCGTTTGATGGGCGATGTGCAGGCGTATTTCATAGACCACAAAGTCAGAAACTTCTATTCGGTTTCCATCAGTGGCTACCACATCGCAGAAGCCGGAGCCAACCCGATCACACAGCTCGCCTTTACACTCGCCAACGGCTTTACTTACGTCGAGTACTACCTCAGCAGAGGGATGGACATCAACGCCTTCGGTCCCAACCTGAGCTTTTTCTTTAGCAACGGCATCGACCCAGAATACGCCGTCATCGGCAGGGTGGCCCGGCGCATCTGGGCCAAGTCGCTGGACCGCAAATACGGCGCCGATGAACGGGCTCAAAAGCTCAAGTACCACATCCAGACCAGTGGACGCTCGTTGCATGCCCAGGAAATCGACTTCAATGACATTCGGACCACACTACAGGCATTGTATGCGATCTATGACAACTGCAACTCCCTGCACACCAACGCCTTTGACGAAGCCATTACCACCCCAACCGAGGGCAGCGTGCGCAGGGCCATCGCCATTCAGCTGATCATCAACCGAGAGCTTGGCCTGGCCAAAAATGAGAACCCGTTGCAAGGCTCCTTTATCATTGAGGAACTCACAGACCTCGTGGAAGAAGCGGTCATGGAAGAGTTTGACCGGCTCACCGAGCGAGGTGGCGTGCTGGGGGCCATGGAGACGATGTACCAACGGAGTCGCATTCAAGAGGAATCCCTGCATTACGAGACGCTCAAGCACACTGGCGAGTACCCCATCATCGGTGTCAACACCTTCCTTTCCAAGGAAGGATCACCGACCCTCGTGCCCGGCGAAGTCATCCGTGCGACGCCAGAAGAAAAGCAGGCCCAAATCGACGGCTTGCAGGACTTACATGGTGCTTTTGACGGCACTTCTACCGAGGCCATTGACCGCGTCAAAGAGACTGCAGTGGCGCATGGCAACCTCTTTGTGGAGTTGATGGAAGCTGTGAAGTGTTCCTCTTTGGGACAACTCACTGACGCCTTGTTTGAAGTGGGCGGGGCTTACCGTCGCAACATGTAAAACGTGGTCATTCACCTGTGGTCCGGCCCCCGCTCCATGAGCACCGCGCTCATGTACAGCTTTGCGCAGCGTTCAGACACAAGGGTGCTGGATGAGCCTTTGTACGGCCACTTTTTGGCCCGCACTGGCGCAGACCGCCCAGACAGAGAAGCCACTTTGAAGGCTTGGCCCACCAGCGAAGAAAGCGCCCTTGAATCCATGGCCCCTGGCCCAGATGAGCTGCTGGGGGACCGGGTGCTGTTCTGTAAACACATCGTCAACCACTCCGAAGGACTTCCCTGGTCTCCCTTTGCTCAAGGCCGTCATGTGTTGTTGTTCCGCAATCCTGCCGCTGTGATGTCATCCTACAGCGCCCACATCGAACGTCCATCCATGCGCGATGTGGGTTATGACCTCCAATGCGCACTCTTAGAAAGGCTCACCCATGAGGGCAAGCCGCCCATTGTGTTGTGCAGCGACCACCTTCAATCGGCCCCCGAAGTGTTCCTCCGCAAGCTCTGCACCGCCTTAGGGTTGGAATGGCAACCTGCCATGATGCGCTGGACACCAGGCCCAAGACCAGAAGATGGCCCCTGGGCACCTTGGTGGTACAGCGGTGTTCATGCTTCTTCGGGATGGGAAGCCCGTCCACCGAAAACACATGCTGTCCCGCCTCATTTATCGGACCTTCACACAGCGTGCAAGGCTTCCTATGACACCTTGATTCAACACGCAATCTGATGGCCAAATTCAACCAACCTGACCCGCGCAACGAAAGCACACAGTGCTGGGTAGACGGGCTTGTAGCAAGGGCAGACGCCAAAGTCCATGTGCTCGACAGCGTTGTCCAAGGCGGAGATGCGGTATGGGAAGGATTGCGCATCACTGATGGCAAAGCCATACAACTCGAAGAACACCTCGACCGGTTGCTGGCCTCCGCACACGCCCTTGCCTTTGCCGACATTCCAGAACGCAGCGTGGTGCGGCAGGCCATATTCGAAACGCTGAGGGCCAATGGCATGCGCGATGGCGTGCATTGCCGCATTACCCTGAGCCGCGGACGCAAATCCACGAGCGGAATGGACCCGAGGCTCAACGTTCATGGGCCAACACTGATTGTGGTGCCTGAATATAAAGGGATGGTCTATGGCGATGAGGGTATACGCCTTGTGACCAGTGCGATCCGGCGCAATGGCCCCCAATTTTTGGACAGCCACATTCACCACAACAACCTGCTCAACAACATCCTCGCTAAAATCGAGGCCAATGTCTCCGGTATGGACGATGCGGTGATGCTCGATGACCGTGGCTTCTTGGCCGAAACCAATGCGACCAACCTCTTCTTGGTGCGCAGGGGTGAATTGCTGACGCCCTTTGCCCATGCCTGCCTGCCAGGACTGACCCGACAGTTCGTCATAGATGAGGCTGCAGAAGCTGGGATTCCCGTGAGGGAAGCTGACCTCACGCTGACTGAATTGTACACCGCCGATGAAGCCTTCACCACGGGCACCATGGGCGCTTTGGCCCACATTGTAGAAGTGGACGGCCGGCGCATTGCCCAAGGCAACAAAGGAGACATCACAATGAGGCTCCAACAAGCGTATACCGACCATATACTTGAGACGGCAACGGCTTTGCCATTATAATGGCCGGCCATGATGACTGTTAAACGTCCCCCACCGTTATGAACCCCATCCTCCGCAACATTCTGGCCGGCATGGCCGGTTCCATTGTCAGCATGCCTGCCAATATGTTCTTGCTCGCTCCCTTGGGCAGGCTAACAGGTGCGCCTGTGGCCCCCGCATTTGACCCCACCGCTCCTCCCGCGGCTACTGAGGCCATTTGGCGCGCTTATTTCGACAGCTTAGAAGCTGTTCATATGCTCGGCCCACTGCTTTCCCATTGGAACGGGGCCTTTTGCGGTGCATTGGTGGCAGGCCTTATCGCTGCAAACAGAGGCTTGCTCGTCCCCCTCATTGTGGCCGGTTTTGTGCTGATCGGCGGCATTGCCAATGCTTTCATATTGCCCGGGCAGCCAGCGGCATTTCTGGCCATTGACATACTCGGGTATCTGCCGGTTGGTTGGCTCGGTTGGAAATTGGCCTTGCGCATTCGCCCCGTAGCCTGAGCAGTCCCTCGACCAAGTTTTCCCGACCGACCTTCGCGGCCATGTCGCGCGGCTTGGTATTCATGTTGCAGTCGGTGGTGCTCTACACCTCCGCCAACCTCTTGGTCAAGGCCTTGGCCATCCTGCCGACCCCCCAACTGGTTTTTTTGAGAAGCGCCATCAGCTTTCTCTTTTGTGCTGTATGGATCTGGCGCAAAGGCGACCCCCTCTTGGGACACAACAGAAAGTGGCTGGTGTTGCGCGGCGTTTCTGGCATGATCGCCTTGACGCTGTTCTTCCATACGATTCGGCACATCCCCTTGGCGAGCGCCACGGTCATCCAGTACCTCTCCCCCATTTTCACGGTCCTGCTGGCCATCTTGTTCGATGGTCAGCGCATTCGGCCGCACCGTTGGCTCTATTTCGCGGCGGCCTTTGGAGGCATTCTCGTGGTCAAGGGGTTCGACGCCCGTGTTTCTTGGCTCTACCTCGGTATGGGCATGGGCAGCGCACTCTTGGCTGCGGTGGCCTACCTGGCCACCATCAAGTGCCGAGAGACCGACACGCCAGTGGGGGTCGTGACGTATTTCCACATGATCGCCACACCGGTAATGGGGTCGTGGAGCGCCGCCGTTTGGCACCCCATGACGAGTGGCCAATGGGCCATGGCCGTCGGGATTGGCGTGCTTTCGCTGCTCGCCCAAGTCGCCATGACCAAGGCCTTGCACCTCGAGGATGCAGCACAGGTCATGCCGTTCAAGTATTTCGGCGCCATCCTGGCGTTGGGCATGGCGTGGCTGCTCTTCGACGAACGCATCACAGGATGGGCGCTCGTGGGCATCGGCATTGTGTTGGCAGCAGTGACCGCCAATGCCATTGCAGGCCGAAAGAAAATCAGCGCACTGTGACCCTGCGGGTGTGGAGGATGTCCCCACCTGGAGTGGCTTGGACCACCTGAATGAGGTAACTGCCGGCAGCGCGGCCATGGGTTCCAAGGACAAAGCGCGTTGCACCTGCCCAACGGGCACGGTCCAAAATGCGGCCCGTTAAATCCATCCAGCGGACCTCAGCACCCGAGAGGGATCCCCCTGAAAAATTCAGCACCAGTGCCTCGCCCGCTTGCACGGGGTTGGGATTGACCTGCAAAACAGAGCCTGCAAGCACGCCCCCGATGCCACTGGCTGTGGCGCAAGGATCGACGAGGTAGTGCATGGTGTTCTGGTACATGTCGTTGACCACCTCGGTGATGCCATTGATACAGAGCTCAGCGGTGGGCGCTTGCGTCCAGTAGATGCGACACAGCGGGGACCACTCGTAATGCTTGGGCATGGAAGTGTTCTCGTAGCTCAACCCAATGACCGTTTGGCCACCCAATGCAAATTCAGGTTGGATCATATACTCGAGCGGATCCACCATGCTGACCACCTGCTGGATTCCGCAGCTCACATCGAACTGATAGCCCAAGATGCGGTTGTGGGGATTCAGAACGTGCACATCGAAGAAGCCTTGGTCCCAATTGACCTCACCGAGGGTAAACCAAACGCTGTCGTAAGGATTGATGATATGGGGTGCCGGGAATTGACACTTGTCGTGGAAGCCGGTGCTGTCCGGGTGGCTGTGTGAGATGTCCCAAAATTGGCAACGCGCCATGAGTGCTGCGTCGGATACGGTGAGCTCGCCGTCTTGGTCGAGGTCGTTGCACGGCGCGGCCGTGAGGTCGTTGCCCAGGATGCCATCCACGTATGCTTCTGCATCCGTGAGGTCTTGGTCCGCATCGGCATCGAGGTCGCCCATCAAAGCCGTTCCACCGCATTCACCGGTGCAGTCCGTTTGGGCGGTGCCGTATGCTTCTCCGTTGCAATCGACCAGTTGGTCACAATCGTCCCACAAGTCCACAGCCAACGCTCCAGAGGACCGGTCCATGTTGATGCAGACGACCCCCCAGTTGTTCTCATAATCGTTCTCTTGGCGCCCCAGTGCATCGGGGCTGTAGTCCCAGTTCACCCGCACAACAAGGTGGTAAACGCCGTCCGGGATGCCCGTAACATCGATCCACTGGCAAGACAATCCCGCCCCGTAGATGTCGCCGCAATGGGCGGAGATGCCCATGTTGCTGCAGCCGTATTGGAAGGTGCCGCCATCGCTGCACTCGAGGTCCATGACGCAGAAACCGTTCTTAAAGCCGATGGGCAGCATTTGTCCGTCCATGGTGAACAGGTCATACTTCGCGTAGCCTTTGTAGTGCCAATGGTTGTGGCAATCGCCCCACTCGAATTGCTGGGTAGAATCAGACTGGGCGGTGGTTCCGATGTAGTAATCGATGTCGCCGATGTTTTTGATGTGGGTGGTGAACCGCACCAATTCGCGTTCGCCATAGCCATTCAAACACCCCTCGACGATGTAGCAGTTGTTCTCGTCCACCATCATGGTCTCAGCCTGGAGGCTGTTTTCGATGGCGCTCTCCACCACCATGAGGTCGGGTCCGGTGCACAAGGGGTCTCCCGGGTAAATGCACCCGCCGTTGTCGACTTCCGCTGCGGGATTGTAGTTGCACGCTGTTTCATCGGTGCAGCCTTCCGCGGGACCGCCATAGGCCAGGGTCCAATCAAACCCGCCGCAATCTCCAGCGAGATTGGCAAAACGCACCCAATAGGTCACCCCTTCTTCAAGCAGCACGTAAAGCTGGGCGCTCTCCTCATTGTCCTCGCAGCTCCCTTGGTTGTCATCGTAGTAAATCGACCCCTCGTTGGTGTCGTCGAAGTTGTTCATGTTGCAGTAGTCGTAGATCCACAGCCGCGTGTCGCAGCCCGAACCGCAACTCGACAACGCATACATGCCGTTGTCCGCAGGCGTGAACGTCCACCACTCGATGTTTTCTGCCGCTTCAATGGCCAAAGGATCGTCACCGAGCACCAGTTCAATGGCTTCGTTGCAGGTCCAACCTGGTGGGCAATCAATGGCATGGCTTTGTCCAAATCCATAATTGCCGCTGCCCTCCACGAGCATCTCCCCGTCCAACCAGACTTGATAGAACGCTTCGCCCACCAGTCCGTCGCCATAGCTGTCGTCCATCGTAAAGACCATACAGTCCTCCCAATCGGAAGCGTCTATGCAGAAGGTATAGAGCGTGTCGTCGGCATTCTCCACATCGGCCTCCAAAAGAACAGCGCCACTGCCATTGGCGAGGTTCCAGCTCATCTCATAAGGCCACGAGTCCGGCGATATGACAACCTCAAATGCAAGCTGACCATCATTGCAAGGCTCTTGGGCCAGACCAAAAACAGGAACAAACGAAAAGAGCAGACACAGGATGCAGAAACGGTTTAACATGTGGTCAATTTACCTCAAGAACTGTCCTGTGGGAAACATGGTTGCCCATGAAGGCCACTCCCCATGACGGCACCACAGGGTGCCCTATTTTTGTGCGAGCAAACGACGCACCATCATGTCCGAAGACCACCACGACCACTCAGAAGCCGAGCAGAACGAAATTGGAGGCCCAGTTGTATTGGCCCTCTTTCTGTTCGCCATCTTGATCACCTCGATTTACTTTCTGAGCTGATCGGTCCCAAAAGGGTTACTGCCCCCCTGCCTCCATCTTTTGGCGGCGCTCTTCCATGCGTTCCAATGAGCGCTTGCGGAAATTCTCTTTGACCTCTTCCTCACTCTGACGGTATCCCCTTCCGATGCCTGTGCCGGTGCCAAATGGGCGCCAATTGGGACTCAGGTTGTCCGGATCGCGCTCCGTCAATGTCATTTCCTGAACGAGGTGTGTCGCCCCTGCATACACATCGGTCACCCACAGCACGTATCGGATGTCCACCATGATGTTTCGGCAGCGGTCGGCATCAAAGCGCACATCGCTCATTGTGCTTTCCCAGGTGCGGTCAAAGTTCAATCCTACAAGGTCTCCTGTGCCATTGATGGCGGGTGACCCTGAATTCCCGCCCGTGGTGTGGTTGGAACCCAAAAAGCACACCCTCAGGTTGCCGTCGCTGTCGGCGTAGGGTCCGTACTCTTTTGCCCTCAATTGGGCCACCAGGTCTTTTGGCAGGTCAAACTCCGCATCTCCGGGAACGTATTTGTCGAGCACACCTCGGGCAGTAGAAAACGGCTTATAGCTCACGGCATCCCTGGGCTCACTGCCCTCCATAAGTCCATAGGTCAAGCGCAATGTGCTGTTGGCATCTGGCCAAAAAGTACTGTCGGGATACACCTGCCCCAGCGCCATCAAATAGCGGCCCATGTCTTGCTCCATGGCGGCTTGTAAGCGGCCGTATTCGCTCCTCACCTTGACCCAATAGCTGTCATTGGTTTGCTGTGCCCACTCCAAAATCAGGTCTTTTGAATGCTTCTTTAGGGCTTTTCTGTCCCGGTCTTCGAGCAAGGCCATGAATGCGGCGCCGTCATCCAGAATACTGCCATCGAAAAGGTCATCGGCAATGGCATTGGCATTCTGGTCCTTGGACATCGCCCATGTCGCAGCCGCCACCTCTGGTGCAAAACCTTCGGGCAAAGCCTGCATGTACAGAGGGAATACAGCCCCAAACACCTTGCGGTCTACCTCGGCCCTGTAGTCAGGGTAAAAGCCAGCCGCCGCAATCAGAACTTCTGCCGCACGCGCATCAAATGCACTGTCCGAGACCGTTTTATCAGCGGCCATGGCAAGCACATCTCCCACCTCGGATGCCCAACGCAGGATTTCAGGACCATAGTAGAACCATTCGATAAAGAGTGACCGGGCTTCCATAAATGGCCTGAGTGCCTCAAAATCCTTGGACAGGTCGCCAACCACCGTTCCAAACTCGTCCAAGCCTTGTGAACGGATCTCCTTGGCCACTTCGATTTGTGCCCGGCGCTTCTCAGTTACCACCCCGAAATCAATCAATCCTTCATTCTGGCCAATCCACTTCTTCCATGCATTGGCGATGCGGCTCTGCTTTGCCGCATAGGCGATGCGCGTGCCATCGTCTGCACGCATGGCGGTATTGATCACCTCCAAACTTGCTGTACGCATGGCAATCCGAGTGGGGTTCAGGGTGTTGATCAAGTGCTCGACCTGAACAGAGGGGATGTAACGCTCTGTGCGCCCAGGGAAACCAAAGACCATGGTGAAGTCCCCTTCTTCAATGCCGTGCATAGAAATGGGGAGATGGTGGGCAGGATCCAATGGAATGTTCTCTTCACTGGGTTCTGCAGGTGCTCCATCTGGACCGCTGTAAATCCGAAAGAGCGAAAAATCTCCGGTATGTCGGGGCCAAACCCAATTGTCTGTATCTCCGCCGAATTTGCCAATCGAGCTAGGTGGTGCACCTACCAAACGCACATCCTTGAAGGTGCGTGTAACGATGAGGAAGTTCTGGTTGCCGTATAAGAAATCGCGCACAACAGCTTCATGGTCTGTTCCGTCCGTCGCCGCTGACGCTAGGGAATCTCGGACGGCTTTTTCGGCATCACCTCCCGCTGCCCTCGCAGCCTGAACCGCTGCGGTCACGTCTTCAATGCGGACGATGAACATCGCAGTCAGGCCGGGATTGGTGAGCTCTTCTTCCAAGGACATCGCCCAAAAACCATCCTTGAGAATGTCGCGCTCCAGGCTGCTGTGGGATTGAATCTGGCCATAACCACAGTGGTGGTTGGTCAAGAGCAACCCCTGATCGGAGATCACACTTGCGGTGCACCCACCGCCGAATTGGACAATGGCATCCTTCAATGAGCTGCGGTTGATGCTGTAAATGTCTTCAGCAGTCAACTTGAGTCCCATGTCTTGCATGTCCCCTTCTACGGCCTTGAGCAAGGCCGGAATCCACATGCCCTCAGTCGCTTGGGCAGAAAAGGTGAGGCTCAATGCCAGTGCCATCCATGTCCCTTTGCGCCATGCGCGGGAGGCGGTCTTCCAAATTGCAATCATGCCGGCAAATTAATGCCCGGTGCTCAGCCCATCATGGGAGACTGCATTTAACCGTTCAACTCCACCCTTCAAGCGCGTTCAACACCTGCTGAAGGTCTTCATCTCCAAAGTCGAGGTGGGTCACCCAGCGCACCTGATCCGGACCGAATGCCGAACATAAAATGCCCTGCTCATGCTGGGCTTCTACGAGCTCCGAGGCTGGCCGACTGTTTTTTAGTTGGGCAATCACGATGTTGGTCTCCACAGGAGCGACGTTAGCTACCGAATGGTGCTCGGAGAGCAGTGACCCAATGCGGGCTGCCCGGTCGTGATCTTCTTGCAGGCGGTCGAAATGATGCTCGATGGCATGCAACCCAGCCGCGGCCAAAATGCCCACCTGTCGCATGCCTCCCCCCATGACTTTCCTGCTGCGGTGGGCTTCGGCGATAAAATCCCGAGAACCCAGCAGTACGGAACCTGCGGGTGTTCCCAACCCCTTGGAAAGACACAGCGAGATGCTGTCAAACATGTCGCCGTAGCGCTTCCAGTCTTGTCCGGTTTTTCGCAAGGCATTCCAAGCACGCGCTCCATCAAGGTGGAAAGGCAACCCCGCCGCTCGGCTGGCTGCACTGCCTTCTGCCAATGTTGCGACAGACTGTACGGCGCCCCCGCCCTTGTTGACGGTGTCCTCAACGCACACCAGGCGGGTCCGTGCGAAATGACTGTCCGCAGGATTGATTTCAGCCCGGATGACCGACGCTGGCATAGCCCCATGGGGTTCATCTACAAGCCTGACACTTGCCCCACTGTTGCGCGCTATGCCGCCACCTTCATAGTTGTAAACGTGGCTCAAGCGGTGACACAGCACCTCATCTCCTGGAGATACGTGCACGTTGATGGCGATTTGGTTGGCCATGGTGCCAGAAGGACAAAACAGCCCTGCTTCATGCCCAAATCTGGCGGCCAGCTCCTCTTGGAGGCGGTTGACCGTCGGGTCTTCGGCATAAACGTCATCACCTGTGGGCGCCGACATCATGGCCTTCAACATGGCTTCCGTCGGCCTGGTGACCGTGTCACTCCTCAAATCAATCATAAGTTCTGCAATGAAGCTAAATCAGTGGAGCTGGAGGCGAACTGACACCTCCGTTCCGGAAGCATGCCAGAGGTATTGGCCAGCGGCCAAACCAGCCGAGGGAACATCAACTTTGATGGCCCCAGACCAACCTGGTGCTTGGCCTTTCTTGACCATTCTTCCTGCTGCATCCCTCAATTCCCAACCTCCCAACCAGATGTAATCTGGGACGTCCCATGCAATGGTCCAAGATCCGCCGCCCGCCAAAGGGTTCGGAAATACGCGAACATCCGAAGACAAAGCCGCTCCTTCTTCGACACTGCTGGTGCAATCATACACAGTGATGAAAATCGCATCTGCATGAGAACAGCCGAAAGCGTTGCTCGCTTCTACCACAATAGGATATGTGCCTGTTCCAAGCTCAGCGCCATCGATAATGATGAACTGATCTACGCTGCCGGTGCTCCAGAGGTACTCCAATCCAGGAGGGGCCGACAGAATCAACTGCTCATCGTCACACAAACTGGTGTCCGCTCCCAAAGTGAAAGCAAAGGCATCGTCTGAAGCCTCCAAATTGAAACTAAGCTCTTCAGTGCATCCGTTGTCGTCCTCCATGATCACCGCGTATTGGCCCTCACCCAAATCCATGATGGACTCACCCGTTCCCAACTCACCAAGCTCACCGGACCACGTAATGGCATAAGGTGCTGTGCCTCCTTGAACCTCGATGCTCGCACTTCCGTTGGGTTGTTCTGGACACCCCGGAGGCACCACATCCAGATCGATGGAGATGGGATCGGGTTGGGTTAAAGTGACCGAATGCGTCAATGTGGTGCCGCAACTGGAGACAATCACCGCTGAATAAGTGCCTTCTGAAAGGCCTGTGATTTGCTGTCCCTCACCAGAAAAACCATCAGGGCCAATCCATGCTGCTGTGAAGTCCGCCCCCATTCCTTGGGGGTTTAAGACAATGGTGCCGTTGGGCGACTCCTCTTTGTCCAAAGGACAAGCCAAGCCGCCTGTCGCACTGGTGATGTCCTCGCCTTGCGCATCCGTCTCAATGGTCACACCAACCGTTCCTGTAGCACTGTACCACCCATCTATCTGAATCAAATAAGTAGCGCCACTGTCCAAGCAACCTGTGGCCATGGTGCTCGCATAGCCATTGCCTCCACTGCAACCCCCAGCCATATCGTCATTGGCATTGATGAGGGTGTAGGTGTCGAAATCGCCGCAATCTTCGGCCTTCCACAAGGCCAATTGCGTATCGAAATCTGTGGTGTCGTTGCAGGCCGTTACCCTGCAGTTCCCGGAGGTCGCCACAAACGAAAGCCACGCTGACCCTATGAGCCCCCCTTCACACCAACCGCCATTGAGTTGGCAGGAATAAACGCCTGCAAAATTTGGGGGAGCTGGCTCATCAAATGCAGCAGTGCAACTGTCCGTAGACACGACCACCATGGGACCATCGACTTCAATAGACTCTGCAGCACAGGGAGAATCATAAGCTGGTCCTGACATCGAAAATGGATCGAAACTCCAGACGTTTCCATTGCCTGTTCCATTCAAACTTTGGTTCAGCACTCCATCGGCAAACACTTCAAAAAAAGTTCCTCCATCCCCGTAGCTGTCCACATGATGCAGGGTCAATGAATCGCCAGGGACGCCGCACAACGTGTCTAATATGAAGCTCGTGTTTGAAGCATAGTTGCCCTCCGGCGCTCCCGGAATGCCATCACCATCGCACCCCACCTCTGCAGCATTGCCACCCCAATAGAGTGCTGCTGCTCCGCAAGCCTCGCCTTCTGGGCTCAGTTCCCAGTACAACTCATACCCCCAGGCATCAGTGTGGATGCGCATTTCAAACGGGCTTTGGCCATCCGGACATTCCTGAGCAAGAGAGCAAAAAGGTGCGCACAAGAGAAGGGCACCCCATAAATTGTGAATGGCTGACGTTTTCATGGGAGCAAATTAAGGTAGACGCTGAATGGCATGCCTTAGATTTGCGGCCCCATGCGCATTTTGCTGTCCCCCGCGAAAACTTTTAGGAATGGCGACATTCCAGTAGATGCTGGGGCGAGCCAGCCTCTTTTTGCGGGAAATGCATCGGAGCTGATGTCTTCGCTCTCACTTGAATCTGAAGACAGTCTGATGACCACCATGGACATCAGTCCTGATTTGGCTAATGAGACTTCCAAACGTCACCAGCAGTGGGGCGCCCCTTTTCATCCCGGCAATGCGCGCACTGCCATTCATGCATTCCATGGAGAAGTTTTCCGGGCATTGGGTGCGGAGCGGTGGAATGCGAGTGACCTCGATCATGCCCAAAACAGATTGAGGATCATCTCTGGTCTCTACGGCTTGCTGCGCCCCTTAGACTTGATCCAACAGTACAGGCTCGAGATGGGCGGAAAGTGGCGGCCAAAAGGCCACCAAAACCTCTATGAATATTGGGGAACATCATTGGCCAGCAGCCTGAATGAGGAAAATGAAGGCGATGAAATCATCAACCTCGCCAGCCAAGAGTATTTCAAAGCCATAGACCAACCCCTCCTTGCTGGCCGTTTCATACACATCCAGTTCAAGGAGGAGCGGAACGGAGCGTACAAAATGATTGGCACCTACGCCAAAACAGCGCGTGGGCGCATGGCCAAATATTTGCTGCAAGAGAAAATCGACACGCGCGATGGGATTCAGGCATTCAATGAAGACGGCTACAGCTTCAATTCTGCCCTGAGTGGGAGTCATACTTTCATCTTCACACGAAACATCAATACAACCTCATGAAATTCAACCCGATTCACACGATGGCCCTCGCGGCGGGTCTGGTCTTAGCCCCAATGGCTTGGACAGGCTGCTCCGTCAACGGTCAGAATACCCCAACCCCCAACATGGAAAACAACAACGACTCTTTGAGCTATGCACTGGGCGTGCTTTTTGCCACCAACGTTCAAAGTCAAGGCATCACTGACTACGTCCCAGCACAAATTGCGCAGGCTTTTTCAGACGTTCAAGCTGGAAATGCTGCCATGACAGCAGAACAGGCCAATGAACTCGTGCGCAGCACCATGCAAGCCAAAGAGGCCAAAGCTGGTGACGCTAACCTCGAGGCAGGCTTGGCATTCTTGGCTGAAAACAAAGGGAAAGACGGCGTCGTCGTCACGGAGTCAGGCCTTCAATACCGTGTAGACCGCGAAGGCGATGGCCCAAGCCCAAGCGCCACAGACAAGGTGACCGTCCACTACCACGGCACTTTGATCGACGGCACTACGTTTGACAGCAGCTATGACCGCGGACAACCTGCCACTTTCGGCTTGAATCAGGTCATCTCTGGTTGGACAGAAGGCCTTCAAACCATGAAAAAAGGAGGACAGACCACGTTCTTCATCCCATCAGAGCTTGCATACGGCTCACGCGCTACAGGCGATGTGATCGGTGCCAACTCCACTTTGGTCTTCAAAGTTGAGCTTCTCGAAGTCGAGCAAGCCGACTGATTCTTCAGAAAAAAACCATGAGAAGGCGGAGCCCCTGGCATTCAGGGGTTCCGCCTTTTTTATTTCCCTCTTAAACCAGCATTATACACCAGTGACACCAACGGTGTAACTGTTTGAAAAACAACAACAAGACATATTTCACATTCAAAATGAAACCTGAACTTGCAGAAAGGAGTACGGGAGAAAGAACCACCCTCCATTATGCGATTCTACGTCACTCTTCTGTCCCTTTTCATCTCCCTCTTTGCCAACACAGCTCTGGCACAGGATGACCGCTGTTCTTCCGATCAAGTTCAGGCGGCCCTGTTGGAAGACAGCACTTACGCTCGAAGCTATTTTGCCTTTGAGGCGGCATTGTCAGAAATGTCCAACACCACCATGCGATCGAGCGATACCCATGTGTTGCCCGTGGTCGTGCACATCATGCACGCTGGCGCCCCAGCTGGCACTGGATCCAATGTCTCAGATAGCCAGGTTTTAAGTGCGATTGACGCACTCAATGCGGACTTCCGCGGTGAGTTTGGCGGTTCGGACATCGACATTGAATTCGTCCTTGCGGTAAGAGACCCAGAAGGAAACCCGACGACGGGCATTCTGCGAACAGATGTGTCCGAGACCATCCCTAGCTTTTCTAGCACGGGCATGGTGACAACGAGCAACCTCGACCCCGCTGCGGAAATGAACATCAAGAACCTCAGTCATTGGCCGGGTTCGGACTATGTCAACGTTTGGGTCCTGCACAAGCTCAATGGCGGCACCTCTCCTTTGGGTTTCGCCTACTTACCTCCCACTTCTGGCACGCATGATGGCGTCGTGCTTCACCACCAAGTGTTCGGTGTGGGCGCAGAATTCGATTTGCTCAACAACTTCGACCTGAACAGGACTTTGACCCATGAAGTCGGGCACTATTTGAGTTTGTTGCACACTTTCAACAATACCAACAGCTGTGCAGACGAAAGCAATTGCCTGTCGCAGGGTGACCGGGTTTGTGACACCCCTCCTACGACCGGGTCCATTGGCTGCTCTGCCATGAGCTGTCCGGAAACCATGGTGGAGAATTTCATGGACTACTCCAATGACGATTGCATGGACGCCTTTACCGAAGGACAGCGCACACGAATGCGCAATGCTTTGGTGAGCCACCGAAACTCCCTGTTGAACAGCGATGGCGCTGTCCCAGTGATGGCAGCCGACATTGGACTCGCTTCCATTCAAGGCATCGCCTCAGCAGGATGCGCTTCCTCTATCGCCCCAGAGGTGATGCTCCAGAACTTCGGTTCTGACCCCATGAATTCGGCGACTTTGTACTTTTCATTGGACGGTGGTTCCGTCAACGAATTGGCCTGGACCGGCAATCTGGTCTCTGGCGCAACTGAGTTTGTTTCCCTGCCAACTTTGGCCGCCTCAGGAGGTGCACACGACCTGAGCGTCTGGATCAGCGCGCCCGAAGATGGTTATGCACTCAATGACACATTGAACAGCTCCTTCGAGATCCTCTCTGGCACGTTTGTCAACATGGAAATCCAATTGGATGTGCTGCCCTTTGGATTCAGTTGGAGCGTCGAAAGCACAGACGACGGCACAGTTGTAATGTCGGGCACGAATTACGACAACGGCACTTATGCAGGCGACTTCATCGCCGAAAGCCAATGTGCCACGACCGGTTGCTACGAACTCACCGTGACCGACCTTTTTGGCAACGGCTTGCATTACCCTCCCGGAGGATGGTATGCATTGACCGATGCTGATGGGAACGTGCTGGGCTCAGGTTCCGGAAACTTCGGCTCAGGTCAAACCCATGCCTTCTGTGTCGATGGCGCTGCAGTTGCTCCTTGTGCAGATGTGAACTCCAATGACATTTGTGACGGGGATGAAGACTTGACTGTTACCGACGTTCCGGGTTGCACGGATGCTTCCAGCTGCACATTCGATGCCACTGCCAATGTCGACGATGGCAGTTGCCAATACCTCGACGCATTGGGCGATTGTGGTGGTGACTGTCCAGGTGATGCCGATGGAGACAATGTCTGCGACAATGCTGAGATCCCAGGTTGTGTAGACTCCGAAGCGTGCAATTACAACGACAATGCCACCGACGATGCTGGCAACTGCTCTTACCCCCCGGTCAACTTTGATTGTGATGGCAATGTGACCGTTGCTGTATACGGCTGCATGGATTCCGCGAGCTGCACCTTTGATGCAGACGCCAATACCGATGATGGCTCTTGCCAGTACCCCGATGCCTTGGGTGATTGTGGAGGCGACTGCCCCTCAGACAACGACAGCGATGGGGTTTGCGACAACGCAGAGATTCCCGGATGCACAGACTTGGTGGCCTGCAATTACGACGCCACTGCGACGGAAGAAAATGGCAACTGCGCTTATGCGACCGAGGGCTTTGATTGCGATGGAAATGTCTTGATTGTTGTCCCGGGATGCACGGATCAAGCGAGCTGCACCTATGATGCCACAGCCAACACCGATGACGGCAGTTGCGAATACTTGGATGCCCTGGGCATGTGTGGTGGAGACTGTCCAGGCGATGCCGATGGAGACAATGTCTGCGACGATGAAGAGGTCCCGGGTTGCACAGACCCCTCCGCATGCAACTTCGATGGCGATGCCACCGACGAAGCCGGGAATTGCACCTACCCGCCCGTCAACTTTGACTGTGACGGCAACGTCACACTTGCGGTCTTGGGCTGCACGGATGCAGAGAGCTGTACTTATGATGCCGCGGCAAATACCGATGACGGCAGCTGTGAATACCTCGATGCACTCAGCGAATGTGGAGGAGATTGCCCCTCTGACAACGATGGCGATGGGGTCTGCGACAATGCAGAAATTCCTGGATGCACAGACCTCGTGGCCTGCAATTATGAGGAGGATGCCACAGAAGAGGACGGAAACTGCGAGTACGCCACCGAAGGATTTGATTGCGCTGGCAACCCTCTCATTGTGGTCGAGGGCTGCACAGATGAAGCCAGCTGCACCTATAATGCTGCAGCAAACAGTGACGATGGAAGCTGCGAGTATCTCGATGCTTTGGGCGAATGCGGCGGTGACTGCGAAGCAGACATCGATGAAGATGGAATCTGCGACAGTGCTGAAGTTTTAGGCTGCACCGATACCCAGGCTTGCAATTATGACAACGAAGCCACCGAAGAAAGCGGGGAATGTGAATACGCCGCAGAGGGATTCGATTGCGAGGGGAACCCGCTGACCAGCAGTATCGCTGAATTCGCAGGTGTATTGTCGTCTTTGACACCCTTTCCCAATCCCTCTTTCGCAGGGCAAGAAGTGCAGATATCAGGCCTCTCAAATGCTGGTCCATGGACGGCCTCTGTGTGGTCCTCTGGCGGCAAACTGGTGCACACCCAGACCAGCTCAGCAGCAGCAGCAATGGACGCATGGAGCCTGAATGTTCCTGCTCCCGAATTGCCAGGCATGTATCTGATCCGGGTGACATCGCCCCACCAAGCGGCGCCAATGCCCCGAATCGGCAGGCTTATTGTCCGCTGATTTTTAATCCATCGAATTGGAACAGCGTCGCGGTCTCTGACTTCGGCGCTGTTCTGCTTTCAGCATTTGACCGAAGGGCATTCACCTGGATGACCCAAATCGGCTCCAATGTATCTCTAGGCTCAATGCTCCTTTTCACATGGTGCAGAATGGCCAATGCACTGGCCGCATTCGGTAAAGCCTCCCACAGCGCCAGCGTATCCGCACTTAAAGCCCAGCCTTTGCCACCATTCGCAAGGGCAGAGTCCAAAGTGCCTGCACTTGTCTCCTCTGCCCATTGCCAATACCGGGGACCATCTGATGGGAAAGAGAAACACCACAGTCGAGCAGTCTCATCGCCGTTGCCCACAGGAGCTTGAAAGCCAGCAGTATCCGCCTTAAAAGGCAAGGAAACAGGTACAAATGCACCTCCGTCCCAAGGCGCCCTTGCCGTCGGAAATGCCGACTGCGCTTTTATGTGGGCGATCAATGACCGACCAATCGGCGCAACCGCGCCCTTGTTGCCCCTTAGCTTTTCCCAACCACGCAGATAAAACGGCACACTCCTTGTCACGCGCTCCTGGAGCTTGTTGCCCTCGGCAGACTGTGTGAGCCTTAGTTTTCTTGTCCCCGTGCCATACGCTATGCCCTCCAATGGGCATTCTATGGAACCCGCAGCGACTTGGACGTCATCCCAAACCGATTTGGAGAGGACCTCAGAAGGCCACAACTGCTTAGACGACCACGATGATGTGGCCCAATTCAAAATGAGGGCTTCCTCCTCAGACAGCCACTCGATGTGATGTGCTTCGTCCTTCAGAGGCGCAGAGAGGCAAAGTGCAGTGTATGCCAAAGCCGCTACAGCGACCATCAGTCCCAACCAACCCATCGCCCTCATTTCGCCTTGGTGTTCTGAGGCATCAACGGTACCTCCCGCACGTCACCAATCAAAGCATCCCGCTTTTTGAATACAACCACGGCCAGGTATTCAGAAAGCAGGCCCCAACCATAGGAGGTCAATTGAATCCTTGCTGCACGAGGAGCGAGGATGGCCACCCTCCATTCACCGGTTTTGATGAGCGCTTCCAATCCAATGGACACATGCCACACCACATAGGGCAGCAAGGCGCCGAACGCGCCGATTGCCCCCCATCCCTCCTTCCACAATAGGACCAAGGCCAGCAGAGGAACGAGCGCTGCAACATAGCCGAGAAACAAGGTGGGCATCCAATGCAGTGGCTTTAAGCTGCCGGGAAAAAAACGCCGGATGTTGACCCTCGCCCTTCCGAAGAACTCGACCTGCTTGCGGAATTGACCGAAGTCTGTTCGCCGTTTGTGAAACACCACAGCATCAGGGATCAGCGCCGACTTTAAGCCGTGTGCAAGCAGCCGCATCGAAAATTCGATGTCTTCTCCTTTTACGGTAATTCGATAACCTCCGCTGACCTCCCAAGCCCGTCGAGAGATCCCCATGTTGAATGACCTCGGCTGGTAGGTTCCCAGTTGCTGCTGTCCCCCGCGAATTCCCCCTGTTGTCAGAAAGGAAGTCATCGAGTGGCTGATCGCCTTTTGGATGGGTGTAAAAGAAGAATGTGCCGCATCTGGCCCCCCAAATACATCCACATCGGGATGGCGGTCCAAAAAGTCGGCGACATGTTCAAAATAGCGGCTTGGGATCAGACAGTCCGAATCAAAAACCACCATCCAATCCCCTTTCGCACGCTCAAAACCATAGTTGCGGGTAAAACCTTGGCGCTCGTTTTCCTTCCAGAAATAATGAACGTCCAGCCTGTCGGAAAAGGATGCCACAATCTCTCTGGCGTCCCGGTCACTGCCGTCTTCGACCACCAAGACTTCGAAATCTTTTACCGTCTGGAGGGTGAGGCTCTCCAAGAGTTCCCGGATTTCTTCCGGACGGTTGTACAAGGGGACGACTACGCTAAAACGCACACCCGAAAGTAGCACCTGGCAACGGGCCAAGCACAGGCCATGACTGCCATCGGTTATCTTGCCCCTGTGATTACCCAAGACGCCCCTATTCTCGGCCTACTTCTGGCTTGCCTCGCACTGGTTTTCCACACGTCTCGGCTTCCCCGTTTTGCCAAGTTTTATGGCGTTGTGCCCGCCTTGCTGATGGCCTATTTCTTGCCGGCCATCTTGAATTCAACTGGCATTATCGAGGCCGGGGAAGGAAGCAGCCTGTACTACGTCGCCAGCCGATACCTGCTGCCCGCCAGCTTGATCATGTTCTGCCTGTCCATCGATGTCAAAGGCATCATCAACCTGGGCCCCAAAGCGCTGATCATGTTTTTTGCTGCCACTTTCGGTATTGTCATTGGAGGCCCTGCTGCATTGTTGTTGGTCGGTCAAATCCGCCCTGATGTTTTTGGAGGGGACGCACCCGATGCACTCTGGCGCGGACTTTCCACCATTGCGGGCAGTTGGATTGGCGGCGGCGCCAACCAAACCGCACTCAAAGAAATTGCGCAAGCACAGGACGATCAATTCAGCGTCATGATCATTGTCGACGTCTTCGTAGCCAACCTTTGGATGCCTTTCCTGCTGATTGGTGCTGGAATGAGTGCGGTGATCGACAAACGGCTCAAGGCAGACTCCACAGCGGTTGACGAACTAAAAGCCAAGGTAGAAGCCTATCAAAGCAGCATTGCCCGAATTCCCACTTTCAATGACCTGATGGTCTTGTTGGGTGTCATTTTTGCGATGGTCGGGGTGGCCCACTTCATGGGAGGAGCCATGAGCGATGGCATGGGCAGTTGGTATGCTGCCGCCATGGCAGACAACCCCGATTCCCCGGCACGCTTTTTAAGCTCTCTGAAAAGTCCCTTTTTCTGGTTGGTCTTCTTGTCTACGGTCTTCGGAGTGGCCCTCAGCTTCACACCCATGCGCACTTACGAAGGCGCTGGTGCGAGCAAGTTGGCCAGTGTCTTCTTGTACGTCTTGGTGGCCACCATTGGCGCCAAAATGGACATCGGAGAACTCGTGGCATCATGGAACCAGTACTGGCCCGTTTTGGTCATCGGATTGCTGTGGATGCTCGTCCACGTTTCCATCCTCTTGATCGTCGCCAAATTGATCCGAGCCCCTTTCTTCTTTGTGGCAGTAGGAAGCCAAGCCAACGTCGGTGGAGCTGCCAGTGCCCCCATTGTCGCCAGTGCTTTTAGCCCGGCCCTCGCTCCCGTAGGTGTTCTATTGGCGGTCCTCGGTTATGCTGTGGGCACGGTTGGTGCGGTAGTGTGCATGGAACTCATGCGTTATCTGAGTGCCGTTGGATAACGTAAATCGTCCTTCTCCGGTCCAATGTGTCTTTGGTCCGAATGATAAGTGGCTGGTTGTACCACAGCTCATATTCTTGGTTCACTTTCCGCACGGCTTGTGCCCTGCGGGCCCGCCTGGTTTCCTCTGAGAGGTCGTCAGTGAAAGCCAACATTGTGTTGAGTTGAGCTGTATCAAACGACGGTGATTCCAGCTGCAAAAACTGTTGTGTCAAGTCCGACATCTTTTCAGGAATCGGGCTTCTGCCGGGCTCAACAGAGGTCTTCGAAGGCCCCGCTTCGGGATCCGGCATCTGCACGGGGAACTTGCTCCAATATTGCCCCCCAAAGAACCCTGCAACTCCAACAAGCATAAGCAGGATTAAGCCTCCCCATAAATTGGCAGAATCTTCTTTAACAGGTTCAGTATCATCCAAGAAATCAACCGGAACGACAAAGGGCTGTGCTTCTGCCCTTGATTCTTCAAAGGCCTGACGAATGTCCACTGTCCATTCTTTTGATTCGCCTTCTGCCTCGGGTATGCACCTCAGCCTCAATGCTCCTTTGGTTGTGGTCGTCTGGAACAACTTACAGGATGCATTTTTTCGGAAATAACCAATCTCCTCCAACATGCCCCCATTCAATGCTTCAGTAAAGGTGAAGAGCATATCGACCTTGCTCACAATCAATGTCTTGTGCAATCCCACCCAGATGAAATAATCTCCTAAATCAAAAGAAGCGAACGAAGAGGAACTGAAGTGTCTCGACAATGCCGGATTGACTTGACCTTCTAAAGTCCACTTCCAATCCTTGCCAAACTCCAAAGCGCGCACGGCTTTTGCCATTTCTCCTTCCGTGGTCATCAATGCCGGTTCTTCGATGGCAACCAGCTTTGAGGCGTTAGCGTCCCACCAAGAGGATACATGGTTTACGTGACTCGGCGCTTCATCTACAGACTGTAATTCCCACTCTCCAGTTGTAGGTACAAACTCCACCAATTTCGAATGAAACGTCCAAAAACCCCGTCCGCCTGCAGCATAACACCGGTCGTTCCAAAACAACAATTTGCGATTATAATTGAACCCCACGTTGTGGCTTTTGCTCAAGTTCCTGCCTGTCGAATCAAGCACAATCCGTAAATCTCCACCGCGCCCAATGATGGCGCCTTCACTTCCGGCAGCAGTGGCAATGCCCCCTTCATGAAAATTCACTTCGCTGTAAAAAGCATCAGCATCTTCTTGTAGCATCGCCAAACCCTCCTGAACCACATCAAGAGCGAGCCAATCTTCAGGCTGCATTCTTTTCCATTTATTTTGCGCTGAGCCAACCCAAACGGAGGATAAGAAGACCAGAAAAAAAGCAGCTTGTCGCATACTGCGAATCAAGTCCTTGTTTTTCTTAGGTGCAAACACATTCCCGCGAATTCCGTTTCCACGGAAAATAGCCACTTATTTACACGCGATTTCACATAACACATCCATCACGCACTCGGATTGAACCGCCCCACTTGTTATGTGTTATCACACAATGCGCGTCGCACACCACCCGTCATACACACATCCATTGCCCGCAGCCCATAGATTTCCGATGGTCAAATACGAACTATTGGCAGAACAGCTGAAAATAGAAGGTATTGTGGAGGACCTGGAGTGGGTGCGGCCTGATGTCATTCATACAGAGGCCATTCATCGTGCACACAGCCCGTCCTACGTCGAGACGCTTGAAGGAGGATTGTGGACCAAGCAAGAAGAACGTCAATCAGGATTTCCTTGGTCCGCTGAGCTCATCCATCGCGAAAAAGTCATCATGGAGGGAACCAGAATGTGCGCACAATGGGCCGCACAAGGAAAAGTGGGCCTCAATATCGCTGGTGGTACTCACCACGCATATCGAGACCACGCAGAAGGATTTTGCCTACTGAATGACCTCGCCATTGCCGCATATGATTTGATTGACTCAGGTCTTGAACGCATCCTCATTGTCGACTTGGATGTTCATCACGGAAACGGCACCGCCGAAATCGTTGGACAAGATCCTCGCATCTTCACTTTTAGCATGCATGGGGCAAAGAATTATCCCATGAAGAAGCCTCCAAGCACCCTTGACATTGCACTGCCTGACCAAACGGGTGATGGTGATTACCTGGCCTTGTTGGACGATGCTTTAAACACCATTTTCACCTCTTTCCGGCCCCAAGTGGCCTTGTTTCAATGTGGGGTAGATGTTCTCGTGTCAGATAAACTAGGTCGGCTGTCCTTGAGCCTTCAGGGATGCGCCCAAAGAGACCACATGGTATTCTCTGCATGCAAAGATGCCGGTATAGGCGTAGCCTGTGCCATGGGAGGTGGATACTCCAAAGACGTCAATACCATCGTCAAGGCACACACCAACACCTTTAGAATCGCGCGTGACGTTTGGACATGATGCGGTGTGGTGATCAGAGCCAATGGCCCGTAATTTCTCTTTTGGCCCTCAAGTAACCCGCATTGTCTGACGTCTCTGTTGCGCGCAGAGGCAACCGTTCTACAACGTTGACTCCCGCATGCTTTAAAGCCTGCTCCTTCAAAGGGTTGTTGGTCAACAACCGCACATCTTGAAGGCCATAATGGTCCAAAATCCCAATGGCATCGGTGTATTCCCTTTCATCTTCACCATGGCCCATTGCGGAATTGGCTTCATAGGTGTTCATGCCCTCGTCCTGTAGGTTGTACGCCCTGAGCTTGTCGACAAGGCCGATGCCCCTTCCTTCTTGACGCAGGTATATGAGCATGCCTCCATGCTGCTTGAAATGGCCGAGTGCGTTGTGCAATTGCTCACCGCAATCGCAACGCTGGCTGGCAAATACGTCTCCGGTCATGCACTCGCTGTGTACGCGCACATCTACCGGGTCATTTGACGCCAGAGCCTCTTTGACACCTCGGTGCAAAACCACATGAGGAAACCTTTCGCCTTCCTGACCAAAAGCGCTGATCGAATAAGTACCCCACGGGCTTGGGAGTCGACTGGTGACCAACAACTTCATTTGGCAAAATTACGTCACGCCGTTGCGCCTCAGCCCATAAGGGCATGAGAATGCATACAATGAAAAAGGGCTGCTCAATAGAGCAGCCCTTTCCCTCGAAATATGAATGTCTATCAATCGCAGGTCTGGCCAAAGGCACCGAGGATAACCAACAGGTCTCCTACTGCAGTTGAACCATCGCCGTCGATGTCCGTTGGACAATCGCTTGCACCTGAGAAGATGCAAGACCCGTCCTCTGAGCTCGCTGCTGCGTTGTAGTTATCTGCATCTGGGTATGTACACCCAAATACCAATGGAGTGGCACAAGAACCGTCGTCCTCTCCAGCGAAGGGACTGAATTCCGCGCTCAGTGGATCGGTACATCCAGCGCAAGCTGAGCAGCTGCCAAAGCACACCACGTCGAGCACCATGCTGGAACCGGCCACCGTAAACTCACGGTTCAAGCCGCCTTGACCATTGTCTACGCCACATTCAGCTTGGACAGTCTCTTGACCTTCCCAGCCATTGCCATTGATGTAGATGTACTGGTAAGAGCCACTGGTAAGCTGCACCGTGTACTCATAGAGGTCGAGGCCAGGTGTTGACATTGGCGTTGACCCTGGGTCCCAACCTTGGAAAGCACCAGCAACGTGCACACCGGCTTCGGCAATGCTTGACGTTGACATGTCCAAACGCAAAGTCACAGAGTAAGAACATGAACCATCGTCAGCGATGGCTGTCTCATCATAATTCAGCGCATCAGCGTCTGTGCAACCAGTGGCCACATCACATGCATAGCACGAGTTCCAGCACACCACGTCCAACGTGGCTGCTCCTGTAACGGTCAGGGTACGGTTGGTGAAACCGTCAATGGTGCTGGTGCAAGAAGTACCCACTGCGAAGATCTCCTGGTCTGACCATCCATCTACCGTGAACTTGTACTCATTGACGCCTGCAGGAATGTTGGCAGTCACTTCATACACGTTGTCGGAATTGTCATCTGTCATCTCGATGCAAGCTCCACACCAGTCGGCAAAGCCGCCGTTCAGGTTGACTGTAGTGTAGGAACCGACATACTCGTTCATGTCTACCACGAAGGTCACAGGGTATTCACAAGAGCCATCGTCGTTGTTGGCCAACTCAGAGTAATTGGAAGCGGCCTCATCGGTACAACCGTTGATTTCGCCAGAGCCTTCGCAATCTGAACAGCTGTTCCAGCAAACCAAATCTTGAGACTGGTTCTCGAACAATTGCAACACCCGGTTGGTGAATCCGAAGTTCTCAGTAACGCAACCTTCCAAGCCTGCGAGGTTCTCCTCCGCGTTCCACGCGTTGACCGTGAACTTGTACTCGTAGAAGTCATAAGCCAATGAAATGGTCGTCGTGTAAATGCCATCTTCATCCTCATCAAGCAATGGGTTGCAAGCACCACACCAGCCGTTAAAGCTTCCATTCACGTAGACGGAGTCAGCATCCACCAATGGATACTCGTTCATGTTAACACTGAAGGTCACATCGTACATGCATGAGCCATCATTGGCTGTGGCGGTCTCGTCGTAGTTCGCTGCAGTGGCATCGTTACAACCAGCAACGTCTTCAGCTCCGATACATCCCAAGCAAGACTGCCAGCACACTACATCCAAGACCATAGGGTCGCTGCCTGCAACATCCAAGTCACGGTTGGTGAAGCCACCTTCCTTGACCACGCAAGGGCCCACTTGGTCATCTCCAGGAGCGAGCTCCTCTTGGTCTGACCATGAATCCACTTGGTACTTGTAGCGGTAATCATTGCCCTGTGGCAGGTTGATCGTTGCCGTCCAAACACCGTCGAGGTCTTCATCGGTCATCTGGTTGCAGTCTGCACAGAAGTCATTCCACGTTCCAGAGACATTGATGATCCCGAAGGTGCCGCCATAGTTGTTCATGTCTACGTTGAAGGTCACAGCCAAACTGTCGGTGGGATCTCCACCACCTCCGTTGTCCTCACATGGACCGCAAACGTCAAAGCAATTCACATCTAAGACAAGGTCAGCTTCTCCCAAGGTGAATCCTCGGTTACCGAACTCGTCAGTTGGAATGAAGTCACAAGCCGTGCCTCCGATGTTTTGCTCATCTCCACCCCATGCGTTGATCATGTATTTGAACTCGTAATCTCCAGGAACGAGGTTCACCATTCCAGTGTAAACATCGTCGCCATCTTCATCGGTCAGAACGTTGTCACAAGGACCACACCAACCATCAAAAGAACCGGTCACATAAATGACTTCATCACCGACCAATCCAGCGTCAGCCATGTCCACTTGGAAAGTGACGGCGTAAGTCGTGGCAGGAGCCTCACATGAACCATCGGTCGTGCATTGCTCGAAGCAAGTGGTCAGGGTCGTGTCTGAATTAACAGGGGCCAACAGGCGGTCGCTAAATGGACCGTCGGCACAAGGAAGACCAACGAGGTTTTCTTTTGCGCCCCAGTCGCCACCATCGTTGGGGCTGTTGAGGAACACATAATTTCCAGTGTACCCTGCAGGCACAGCTACGATTACCGTGTAGGTCCCATCTTCATCGGAGTCGGACATGGCATGGCCTTGAGCGTCTCCGAAGTAGTTTCCACCACCGAGGTACATGCCGTTCGGGCCCACCGTAATGTTGGAAGTGTTGACATTGAAAGTGACATCATAAGTGTCATTTGATGGGGGGCCTGACCCTGTTCCATCATTCCAGAAGTAGATGTTGTCGAGGTAGACATCCCATCCTGCTCCATTGGCTGCGCCATCGGCATCGAACTGTCCGTCAAACTTCATTTGGAAGACACCGTCCCAAGACATGCCCTCAAAGGCCGCTTTTGTCAAATCCACGCTGTTCCACGCACCAGGCGTCAAAGGAACCTCTACGAGGAACTCTGTAGCGCCTGTGCCTGTATTGATGGGAGACATTTTCAGCATGCGGCTGTTGTCTGCCGCCACCCAAACATCCATATGGATGTGGGTCATGCCCGACAAATCTGTTAAACTCAATTCCGTGCCCTGATAGTTGAAGTTGGCGTATTGCAAAATCATGTTGCCAGTGCCAGGATCATAGGCGTCATTGACCGTACCAGACTGCCCCCATCCTGGGTTGTAGTTGGTAGCAATGTTGTCATATGAACCTCCGTAAATGGAAACCACATCGCCTGCATCCAAAGTGGGGTCCGCCGCATTGTCCGTCGGGCCAGTGGGGTCAGTGGGGTCACCGCCTCCATCGTTACCGACGCAAATACCATCAGTACCACACTCACCGAAGCAGAAATTCATGGTGGTATCCTGAGTGACGTTAGCGATGTAACGGTCGTTGAAGTTTCCGGGATCTCCACAAGGAAGGCCGGCAAGGTTTTCCTTACAGTCCCAGCTGCATGCAGCCCCTCCATTGGTGAAGATGTAGTAACTGGAGAAGCCTTCAGCAACAGTCATGGTAATGGACCAAGTGCTGTCTCCGTTGTCCGTCAAGGGATTGTCTCCGGGGTTACCGAAGAACCCTCCTCCTGCAAGATGCACACCGTCAGCAGAAACCACCTCGTTGGACATGTTGACATTCCAGGTGATGTTCACCGTGCCTTGGTTGTTCTGCTCTTCACATGTTCCGCAGAAGTCAAAGCATTGCACAGGGAGAACGAGGTCTTCCTCACCCAAGGTGAAACCCCGGTTGCCGTTGCCGTCGCCTGGCAAAAAGTCGCAGGCCGTTCCCAAAATATTCTGCTCATCCCCGCCCCAAGCATTGATCATGTACTTGAACTCATAAGAACCTGGGTCAAGGCTGATCGTGCGTGTGAAGATGCCGCTGCCGTTGTCAGTCAGCACATTGTCACATGGGCCACACCAACCGTCATGCGATCCCGTAGCGTAAATGGTTTCGGATCCATCCAAACCGGCATTCGACATGTCCACCTGGAACGTGACGTTGTATTGAGTCGCTGGAGCTGAACAAGATCCGTCGGTGGTGCACTCGCCAAAACAAGTGTTCACGTTGGTTGCTTCAGTGATGTTCGACAGCAAACGGTCATTGTACTGGCCATCTGCACAGGACTGTCCTTCGATGTTCTCCTTACAATTCCATCCGCAAGCAGCCCCGCCATTTGTGAAGGTGTAGTTGCCCGTGAAGCCAACTGGAACACCAATGGTAATGGACCAAGTGCCGTCTCCATTGTCGGACATGGGGTTGTCCCCCGGAAATCCGAAGTAAGTACCACCAGCTAACGATACACCGTCAGATGATACAGTCTCATTCTCCATGTTTACGGTGAACGTCACGTCAACAGTCTCACCTGAAGGAGGTCCGGATCCTGTTCCATCGTTCCAGAAGTAGATGTTGTCGAGGTAGACGTCCCATCCAGCCCCGTTGGCTGCGCCATCAGCATTGAATTGTCCGTCAAATTTCATTTGGAACACATTGTCCCAAGTCATGCCATCGAAAGCAGCCTTGGTCAAGTCCACACTGTTCCATGCACCTGGTGTCAATGGCACCTCTACGAGGAACTCACCGGCACCTGTACCGCCATTGATAGGCGACACCTTGAGCATACGGTCATTGTCCGCTGCCACCCAAACATCCACATGGAGGTGGGTCATGCCCGACAGATCCATGGCGCTGATATCGGTGCCTTGGTAGTTAAAGTTGGCATACTCCATGACCACGTTGCCCGTGCCAGGATCGAAATCGGTGTTAACCGTTCCAGACTGGCCCCAGCCAGGGTTGAAGTTCGTACCGTTGGAATCGTATGATCCGCCGTAAACGGACACTACATCTCCCGCATCGAGGGTGGGATCACCAGCATTGTCTGTAGGCGAAGTGCTGGCTGCCGCTTCTACCACAATGGTTCCGACCATGCCATTGGCCGCGTGCGAGCCGATGCTGCAGTCATATTGGTAAGTTCCGGGGGTGCTCAATGTCACAGTACCCATGCAGACTCCTTCTGAAGCGCCACTGTTGGCACCAAGAGAAAAGCTCTCAGGGTTGTTCCAAGTGGCTCCAAGTGAGCTGGTGACGCCGTTCACGTTGTGAAAACCGCCTTCGTTTAGGAATGCAATTGACTCACCCGCAGTGACGGTCAGGGTCGTCGGGTTATAGTAATAATTTCCGGCGAGGACCGTGTGGTCCGCACCCGTACAATCTTGAGCTTGTGCATAGCCGAAGCCAAACAAAGCAATGAAAAGCAGCAAAAGGTTGCGCATGGTGTTTTGGTTACAGTTTGGTTTATCCAATCGCGGGCAATATAGCGAGAGCAGGTGTACTTAATACACCAAGTCTCAATTTCGGGGAATGACAAGTGCATTATCAAGCAGCAAGTCCCTTTTCCAGCTCACAGATACACATTTATGCCGTCCAAAATGAAGGAATAGTCGTTTTGAAAAACGATTACAAAATAATTGCATCCTTGCTCACCCTTCCTCTGGATTCATGTCTGAGGATTGGATCAAAAGGTTCAATGCACCCGCTATAATCAAGCTTACTCCAGCCAATATCATGGTCTGAATAACCTCCTCACCCAGGAAAGTTTTGTAAGCCCAATTGATCCCTCCTAGAGCTGCTACAATCTGTGGAATAACGATAAACATGTTGAACACCCCCATGCCCACTCCCATTTGCTCACTGCGAATCGCAGAAGAAAGCATGGCATATGGCATGCTGAGAATACTGCCCCATGCTATTCCAATGAGGGCAAAACTCAACTTCAAATTCCCCGCAGACTCAGGCGTCCATTGAACCATGGTCAAGAAACCCACTCCCCCGAGCACCAGACTAAAAAGATGCACCATCCGACGGTCCAACTTGCGACGGCTGGCCCACACCGACAGGAAGAGTGCGAATACCATGCTGCTCAATCCATAGATGCCCATGGCACTTGAAACAGCGTTGGCAGCATCGTTATAAGCCGCACTCAAAGCGAAATAATTGTCTGACCCTTCCATGGGCAGTGCCGCACCGTAAACATGCTCGGTCAATGCCGGAGTGGCAAATGACCACATGGTGAAGAAAGCGAACCAACTGAAGAACTGTATGGCACCCAACTTCGCCATAATGCGGGGCATTTGAGCTATGAAAGTGGTGATCTCAGAGACCCCTCGAAAAAGCCCCCGACTGTCCCTTTTATTCCGCTCAAAGGCCTCTAAGTCGGTGGGTGGTTCTTCGCTCGTAGTAAAAACCGTGTACAGGATACTCGCCATAAACACAAGGGCCCCAACTGCAAACGACAGGTACACGCTCTGCGGAATTTCACCCGCGCCGGCTTCATTGGAAGCGCCCATTTTAGTCACCAACCAAGGAAGGTTCGACGCGACCCACGTTCCAATTCCAATGATCAAAGTCTGCAATACGAAGCCATAACTGCGCTGCTCCTCGGGCAGCTTGTCCGCCACCAACGCCCGGAATGGCTCCATGCTGATGTTGATGCTCGCGTCCAAAATCCAAAGGAAGCCGGCTGCCATCCACAGTGCGGAACTGTATGGCACGAAAAACAGCGCGAGCGAGCTGAGTACAGCGCCAATCAGAAAAAACGGCCGACGTCTCCCCCACCTTGGATGCCAAGTCCGATCGCTCATGTAACCAATCACGGGCTGCACGAGCAGCCCTGTCAATGGCGCTGCTATCCACAATAAGGGAATGTCGTCTTTGGATGCGCCGAGGGTCTGAAAAATCCTCGACATGTTGCCCCCTTGCAAGGCAAAACCAAATTGGATGCCCAGGAAACCGAAACTCATGTTCCAGATTTCCCAGAAGGAAAGCCGCTTGGTGTTCATCGCGTTTAAATTGAAATGCCCCCGGCCAATGTGGCCGGGGGCATCAAATGTAATTCAGCCTTGTTCGCTCTGTTACTCTGGACAGCTCGAGTCATAGGCCGCTAGGAAGTCCACCAAGTCAGCAGTTCCCACAAGGCCATCCCCAGTTGTATCAAACGGACAATTAGAGACAATCGAGAATTCACAAGTTCCGTCGTCTTGTGACGCAGAGCCATCGAAATTCGTGGCGTCCGAATAAGTGCAACCCGAACAGCTTGCGTAGTCACAATCGCCTGAATCCACATTTGCCCCGCTGTCATAATTGCACGCCCCAGAATCGGTACATCCATAAATGTTATTGGACACTCCGTCACTGATCACCGCATCGTCTGAATCCGCTTCTCCGCCACCACCACTGTCTGAAACAGTGCTTGTATCATCTGTGATGTCAAAACCAGTAACGCTGCGCTCTCCCGCTCCAGCAACCGTGTATGTCAGGCCCGCTTGAAACGAAAAGCTCTCGCCCAATGCCATGGTCACCCGAGCAACCCGCACGGCGTTTGCACATCCCGGTCTATTGGACAGTTCCTCGCAAAAATCCGAAGGCTCTCCACCTGTATCTCCGAGGATTTCCCAACCTATAGAATCGCCTTCGGCAACCAACTGCTCACTGTCGAAGTCCTCCATGGTGCTCAATGCTGCGGGATCAAAACCAAAGGGCGTCAATTCAGGACCTGTACCAACCGCACCCCCAATTGTAAACCACGAATCAGACAGGCAGTCCAAGTTGGTAAACTCAACGCCGTCAACCTCAGTGGTGACGGACATGTCCAGAGGCTGCCACACATCGCATGTTTCTGATTGATAGAATGAACCGAAAGGTTGAATGTTGAGGGTAACGGGTCCTCCTTTTATCCCAATGATGCGCTTTAGCCGAATCGCATTGGGCGGAAGCAAGGCATAGACCTCATTGGTGTAGGTCATCGCAGGGCCTGCGTTTCCTTCAAAGTGCAAAGTGACAGGCGCTATGGCCAGGAGCCCAGAATACACGCATACCGACTCATTGGATATGATGACTTCCGGATTGTAGTTCGTTGCCAATGGATCGGAACAGCCCGCGCAGCTCAAGTACTCACACACCAACTCGGTTTGGATCAGGGCCGAAGGGTCAAAGTTGCAGGCTCCAGCATTAGAACAGCCCTGACAGGTTACGTATTCGCAGTTGTCTTCCTCTGGAAGCGCTTGGGCATTGTAATTGCATGCTCCTGGATCTGCGCAAAGCTCAGCAGCTGAAGGCGGGTCGACTTGACAGTTGCCGTCTTCGTCTGGAACCGTCAACTCAGGGTTGAGGTCATCACAATCAATGGGTTGGTAGAAATAGGCCTCTCCAAACTCAGCACAGTCCAAGTTGAAAGGTGACCCAACGACGTCCACTGAATCGGCCAACCTGAAGCCATCGTTGTCCACGTCGCGGTAACAAGTCTCAGCTCCATCGCAGTCCCCATCGATGCCATCACCAATGATGTCAAGGGGGTTGCCTGGGTAGGCCAAAGCAGTATTGTCATTGCAATCGCCGCCCTCCGTGGCATAACCGGCACCTGGGTCGCAGAGCACAACGGCATCGGTTCCATATCCATCGCCATCGTTGTCGACGTAGTAAGTCTGAGGATAAGTGCACGCACACACCTCACCTACCGCATAAGACACCAGTTCTCCGCTGCCACCGAGTTGGCCTTCAGGAAAAACCGAAATATTCAGGGATCCTCCCAATTCGCCATCGGTGGTGAATTGCCCCAACAATACCCGCCCAGCTGCATCCGGCAGACCGTTGGACTGGTTGTTGGTCGAAAACCAAGCACCACCGACGCTTGAATTGATCACAACATCTTCTCCTTGTTCGAACGTGACCGACCAAGGCTGGGCTTCATCTGACACCAGTTCTACTGAACCTTCACCATTGGATGCGTTAGGGACCTGGTCAATGCCAATGGTCACCCACGAATCAAATTCCAGGTTGGGGAAAGTGCCGAACAGAATGGGATTAATAGCGTTTGGGCTGGCCCCTCCCAATGCATCCTGATAAAAGGCCGTGGTAGTGGTCACGCTCAGCGGAAACTCCGAGTCACCAAACACTGCAGACACCAAATCCGTTGCGGTATCCGTCAAAAAATAAATCCTGTAGGTGGTCATACCCGCCAGGTCCCCTTCTTCATGAACTTGAACGACTTCAGTCTCCAAGCAATACAATCCGGCGTCTGGCTGGTAGTTGCACGCCGACTCATCTGAGCAGGCTTGCCCCCAAGTCAACGAAGCTACTGACATGAACAGCACACCGAGAAAGGCCTTGATATTTTCTGAAGAAAGCTTCATGCTAGGAAATTGTTCTGCCTTGAAAATAAGCGATTTAAGTCAAATAACGAATGATATTCGTCACCATTACATGATGATGCCGACCAAAAAGTATAATCTCCATGCCCACCGGAATGGACATGGAGATTAATGGTTATTACAAAACCCAGCTCAAAAGCAATGAGAATGGGGGATGAAATACCCTCTGGATTCAGTCGCCGCAGGGCTGCCCATAAAGGGACAAGAATACCAGCAAATCAGCTGAACCAATCAATCCGTTGTCATCAGTGTCATAAGCGCAACCGCCGCCGCCTGAGCAATCAAACTCACACGAACCGTCGTCCAAGTTTGCCGCTGCATCGTAGTTGGTGGCATCCCCATATGTACAGCCCTGGGTACCCACGATTAAAAATTCGCAACCGCCATTATCACTGGTGGCATTGGCATTGTAATTCTGGGCTTCTGGGTCTGTGCAGCCTGAAATGATACAAGTCCCATCATCATCAGTTGCAAGGGAGTTGTAATTGTCTGCGTCTGATGAAGTGCAACCGGGAACCTCGTCCTCATCACACACCTGGTCATTGTCAGCATCGTTCAAGCAATTGCCATCACAATCCACTGTATTGTTTGGATAACCGACAGGGTACGTGCACAATGAATTGTCTACGATCACCGCCTGGCCATTGTAATTACACGCATTGACATCATCGCAACCAGCACAGCTCAAAAACTCGCAAGATCCATCGTCAAAATCGGCAAGAGGGTTGTAGTTGCATGCTCCTGCATTGGTGCAACCCAACGTCACCACTGGGAATGTGAGCGATTGTCCTGGGACCTGAATATTGGACCCGTCAGAGGAGCGGTATTGGATATTGAACGTTAAGTCAACCACACCATCTGTTGTGAATTGACCCAACAACACCTTGCCATCTGCATCCGGGAAAGCTGCGGGCTCCAAGTTTGGCAGGATGTACCACGTGCCTCCAACGGCATCGTCCACGACAAGGTTGCCCCCGGCCTCAAACGGAATGAAATCAACACCAATGAAGTCGACCGACCCCGTGTTGTCCTCAGTGCCAATCGTCACCCACGAATCGTAAGGCAGGTTGGGGAATGACGTGTAAAGAATAGGGTTGATGGTTGTCGAGAGTGGACCACCGAGTTGATCCTGGTAAAACGTTCCCGTTGTGGAAATGGTCAGAGCAGTGTCCTGCAAACCGTAAACCGCCACGACTTGTGCTCCTGGGTCGTCAAAATTGGCATAGACCCGGTAAGTATCAAACCCTGGAGCTGATGTGTTCTCTGCCTCCAATTCATAAGAAAGACCCTGGTATTCGGTGACTTCAAACCCAATCGAAAGCCCTGTTTCTTGAAACACCTCCAAGCTGGCATCACGCCACTGAATGTTGCACGTCATGTTCCAAGTGCCTGTGGTGGTCAATTGAGCCAACAACACCCGACCATTTCCATCAGGCTGCGCTTGAATCTGGTCAGGAGTTGCAAATACGCTGCCTCCGACACCATCGTTAACCTCGAAGTCGCCTCCGGCTTCGAAAGAGAGCGATCCGGAAGACCAACCTGCTCCGCCAACAGAACCGATGGGGCTTGGGAAATTAGAATCGTCCTGTCCGAGTGTAATCCACGAATCATAGATGAGGTTTTGAAAAGAGCTGTAAAGCAACGGATTGATGGCTTCCGGCGTGTAATTGCCCAGAGCATCTTGGTAAAATCCTGCTGAAGAGGTAATGCTCAAAGCAAACGGAGACTCTGCGTAGAGGGCCTGCGCCAAATCGGTTGCATCATCGAAATTCGCGTATACCCGATAAGTCGTTCCGACTGATGTGGTCGCAACCACTTCATAGGTAAGGCCTGTGAACTCGGCCTTGACGGTCAACATGGAAACGAGCAAGAGGACAGCGAGGGAGAATCGCTTCATGGTCATTGTTTTTGGCATGCTGTTAAGTTAAGCCAACCCCCGTCAACCCACTAAAACCAACGAGGTGATTTTTGTCAGTGGGCCGTTTGGATGGCCTCACGCAATGCCTTAGTCCCTGGTGTCCAATACATTTCGCCGCCCCCTTGATCCAACTGTTTGGCCAAGACCTTCCCCAACTCAACCCCCCATTGATCGAAACTGTAAACGTTCCAAAAAAGGCCCTCTAGAAAAATCTTGTGCTCATGAGCGGCGATGAGTGCACCAAGGGAAAAAGCATCCAAGGACTCTCCCAACATGAATGTTGAAGGCCGATTCCCAGAAAAACAACGGTGCGGCGCAACGGCATCCACCTCTGGCTCCGTCCGGCCATTCCCTTCCATTTCAGACCTCACCTCCTCCAGACTGCGGCCCATACAAAAGGCCTCAGCTTGCGCAATGGCGTTGTTGAGGAGCAGGTCGTGCATCGCACGGTCCCCTCCCATGGGCTCTTTGAAGGCGATAAAATCCACAGGATGACTCTGGGTCCCTTGGTGCAGCAGTTGGTGGAAGGCGTGCTGGCCATTGGTCCCTGGTTCTCCCCACACTACGGGATGCGTTGCCCACCTCAATGGAAGTCCGTCTCGCCCCACGGCTTTGCCATTGGACTCCATCTCCGCTTGTTGCAGGTATGCAGGAAGCCTGTGCAATGGCTGGGCATATGGCAAGACAACCCGGCTGTTTTGCCCCATGAAATTGACATTCCAAATTTCAATCAATGCCAAATGAAGGGGCACGTTGGTTTCCGCATCTGCAGACTTGAAGTGCAGATCCATGGACCGGGCTCCTTCCAACAAATCAAGAAATGCGCGGCTTCCCGAACCGAGTGCAATGGACAATCCTACTGGGCCCCAGAGCGAAAAACGCCCCCCTACCCAATTCCCGAATCCGAAAACGCGACCGCTGTCAACGCCGAGCTCAGCAGCCCCCTCCACATTGGAGGTGACAGCAGCAATATGGTGCCCTGCGCGGTCTCCTAGTCCGCGCTTGAGCCAGGCCAAAGCACGCTGGGCATTGGCCATGGTTTCTTGGGTCGTAAACGTCTTGGACACCACGACCAGCAATGTGCTGGCCGGGTTTAAATCCGCAATGACCATGTCCAGATGACTCGGATCCACGTTGCTGACAAAGCGCACATCTGTGCCCTCTCCGTCTTCTAGGCGTGTCGCCGACAGTGCCTCGTGCACCATGACCGGCCCTAAGTCAGAACCACCAATACCGATGTTGACCACGTGTGAGAAACGACCACCGGCGAGGGTGGCATAGGCCCCCGACCTCACATCATCGGCAAAAGCAAGAAACGCATCGCGGGTTTCGAGCACTTCAGGCATCACATCGTGGCCGTCCAACTGGAATCCATCCTCTGATTTCCCGCGCAGAGCCATGTGCAAAACGGCCCTTCCTTCGGTAGAATTGATGGCCTCTCCCCGAAACTGGCACGCTATCGCACGCCGCCATTCTGCATCCTCAGCCAAGCCCTTCAAGGCCGACCAAGCACCGTCATCTATGCATTGCTTGGTGAAGTCAAAGCGCCAAGGCAACCCCTCAGGCTTCAACACCCAGCGGTTTAGCCTGCCCCCCTCGTCTTGCAGGAGCTTCAAGCTTTTGGCCTTGAGCCTGTCCGCGTGGGACTGCACCGAGTGCCGCTCGGCTGCCTCGGCAAAATCAAAAGGAGAAAGTCCCGATTCGTGCATTTCTTAAATTCAGTCGGCGTTGCGCCCCATGCAGTTCAAATCTTCAAAGGCTTGAGCCAGGCGCGTAACGAAGGACTTTTCTCCTTCGCGCAACCACACACGAGGGTCGTACTTTTTCTTGTTGGGCTGATCGGCACCTTCAGGGTTGCCAATCTGAGCTTGCAGATAGGGGGACCACTCTTGCACATAGTCGCGAACACCACTCAGGTATGCCCATTGCATGTCTGTATCGATGTTCATTTTTACCGCTCCGTAAGAAATTGCTTCGCGGATTTCTTCTACGCTGCTGCCAGACCCGCCGTGAAACACAAAATCCACGGGACGCTGACCCGTACCATGCTTTTGCGCAATGTGGGCTTGGCTGTTTTTGAGGATGACCGGGGTCAACTCCACATTGCCCGGTTTGTAGACACCGTGCACATTACCAAAAGCGGCAGCGACAGTGAATTGACTGCTGACCGCCCCCAACTGTTCATAGGCATAGGCCACTTCTTCTGGCTGTGTGTAAAGGTGCTTGGCATCCAATTCCGTGTTGTCGACACCGTCTTCTTCGCCGCCCGTGACACCGAGCTCAATCTCAAGGAACATTCCCAATGGCGCCATGCGCTCCAGATAAGACACACAAGTCGCGATGTTGTCTTCGATGGGTTCTTCCGACAAATCAATCATATGGGAAGAAAACAAAGGCGCTCCTGTCGCCTTGAAGTGGGCCTCACCACGGTCCAGTAGACCGTCAATCCATGGCAAAAGCTTGCGCGCGCAATGGTCTGTATGGAGCACTACGGGAACACCGTATGCCTTTGCCATTTCATGGACGTGCAATGCTGCGCTTACGCTGCCGTGCACAGCACCAGCTTGATGATCCAGCTTGAGCGATTTTCCCGCATAGAAGGCTGCCCCTCCGTTGGAAAGCTGCACGATGACCGGCGAACCTACTGAAGCCGCCGTCTCCAGGGTAGCATTGAGCGAGTTGGTGCCGATGATGTTGACGGCTGGCAGGGCATACCCCCTTTCTTGAGCATCGTCGAAAAGGGCGGCAACTTCCTCTCCATGGAGGACGCCTGAACGGAATCGTGACATTGTTGGATCGATTTGTAACAGCGCGCAAGTTACCCCGTAGCCTCATCAATCTATGGCAGAAATGCAGCCTTCTTTGATTCAAAAATGACCCCCATCTCAGGCACCGCAAAAGGACGCCCAGAGAATTCATCTGGCATCAATTGCTGCTCACCTTGCCTCCCTCCAATGCTCCGGCGACCTGGCCCTCTTTGAAAGTCAGCCACTGGGCTGCTAAACCCGCTTGTTCCGCCCAAGGGCTCTCGGGGTATACCTGTATCAGTTCCGTGTAGGCTTTTAAGGCCCCAACAGTATCGGTCAATGCTGTTTCTCGCGCAAAGCCTACGCGAAATATGGCTTGAGGAGCATAAGCACTGCGAGGGAACCCTTCTGCTACGTCGATCCATTGACTTACAGCGGCATCTATCGCGCCTTTTCCTTGCAACAAATCAGCCCTGCGCATGAGAAAAACAGGAGCCAAGCTGTCGCCTCGAAATCCGTTGGCATACTCGGCATACTGACGCAACAGGCTGCTTGCCACTTCCTGTACTTCAGGTGAAGACCAATCTGCATCGGCTTCTTGCTCGAGCATGGCCCTGAACCGTTGTTCCGACGCCCCAATATCAGCGAGGCGGGCTCCCTGGCTCCCCGCCCTTTCATTGGTGGACTGGCACCCAACGGCCAACAACACGCACAGGGCCACCGCAGCCGATCGTTGAATGCGCATCAACGGCCGCTTTTAGAAGGATGACGCATGGGATAGTCGGCGGGCACTTTGCCCTTGGCGATGTCCTTGAGCTTGCCCTGCAACATGGCCTTGCGCAGCGCGGGGACATAATCTGGAATCATCACGCCATCGAGGTGATCGTTCTCGTGCAACACAATTCTGGCTGCTATTCCCGACAACGCTTCTTCCCTCAGCACCCATTGCGCATCGAAGTACTCCACCTTCACAGATACAGGGCGGGTGACAGGCTCTCGCACCCCAGGAATGGACAAACAGCCCTCCTCCATGTCACACTGCTCCTCACTTTCATCGAAAAGCACGGGGTTGATCATGACCCGCTTGAAGTCTTTACAGCCCTGATCACCCTCATCACCTTCACCAAATGGAGAACCGTCCACGACAAACAACCGAATGGACCGCCCGACTTGTGGGGCAGCGAGCCCCACACCTTCCGCACGGTACATGGTCTCCCACATGTTTTCTATAAGTTTATCGAGGCCCTCCATTTCTTCGGCCACCTCTGCCGCCTCTTTCCGCAAGACCGGATCTCCATATGCCACTACAGGTAGAATCATGCGGCAAATTTGCGCCATTCAGAGCATTCCTCCCGCTACCTTTGGAACATGAGTCAGCCGCAACGTCCCCTTGACCGGATCGAGGACGCTATTGAAGACATCAAAAACGGAAAGGTGATCATCGTGGTCGATGATGAAGACCGCGAAAACGAGGGAGACTTCGTGGCCGCTGCCCGTTTTGCAACGCCCGAAATGATCAACTTCATGGCCACAGAAGGCAGGGGATTGATTTGCGCTCCACTTGTGGAAGACCGCTGTGAGTCGCTGGGCCTAGAATTAATGGTCAGCCGAAACAATGCGGCATACGAAACGCCTTTTACGGTGAGCGTAGACTTGGTGGGACACGGCTGTACGACTGGCATTTCGGCTGCAGACCGCTCCAAAACCATCAAGGCCCTGATTGACCCCAACATCCGTCCTGATGAATTGGGAAGACCAGGCCATATTTTCCCCCTGAAGGCTAGAAAAGGGGGGGTATTGAGAAGGGCGGGACACACTGAAGCGGCCATAGACTTGGCCCGTCTGTCCGGACTGGAACCCGCTGGGGTGATTGTCGAAATCATGAATGCCGACGGCACAATGGCCCGGCTTCCAGAGTTGCTCGACATGGCCGAAAGGCTGGATATGCGGATCGTCTCGATCGAAGACCTTATCGCTTACCGCATTACAAACGACACCCTCATTCAACGCACTGGCACTCGGGAAATCCAGACGTCACACGGCGCTTTCACATTGCACACCTATCGCCAGACGACCGACGACAGCGAGCACTTTGCCCTGACCAAAGGTGAGTGGAGCTCAGGTGACGCAGTTCCTGTGCGCATGCACGCTAGCACCCCTCATTTGGACATCCTCCTTGACGCCACACTTGGCAAAGGCCAGACCCTTCAAAGGGCTATAGAGACCATAGGAAAGATGGAGTTTGGCGCATTGGTCTATCTACAGAAGCCAAGCGTCAGTTGGGCCGACACTCTTCAGCGTGCCGCTGAGACGGGTGAGCAGCAACCCAGCAATGCAGATGTAGGCGAAGCAGAAGTTGCAAGAAAGCAGGGCCGGGCGTTTGGCTTGGGCGCTCAAATACTCCGCGACATTGGAATCCAGCGGCTCAAACTCATGAGCGACACGGCCACCGTGACAAAAGGCATGACCCTGTATGGCCTCGAGATTACTGAGGTCATCTCAACGGGAGCGCCCTCGACCTGAACCTGGGGATGGCGCATAAAAAAAGCCTGACCAATGGACAGGCTTTTTTTATGGTATCGTTTCTACAAACGGCCCTCTTACTTCTTGTGCTTGGCGTAACGCGTACGGAACTTGTCGATTCGACCTGCCGTGTCCACAAGTGTATTCTTACCAGTGTAGAAGGGGTGGCTTGCAGAGCTGACTTCCACCTTGATGATGGGGTACTCATTGCCATCATCCCACTGCTCAGACTCTTTGCTTTCAGCACAGCTCTTCCCGAGGAAGCGCCAGTCCGCTGTCAAGTCCTTAAAAATGACAGTGCGGTAGTTATCGGGGTGGATTCCTTCTTTCATCGTAGGCAATATCGGCGGCAAAAGTACGATGGAAACTCAAATCCCACAACGGCAATTCGCGGGCAATTCTCGACCTACGCCGCTCTGCACAACCTTCCCGAAACGAGATAATCAACAACTCAGGATGGATAAGATTAAACCCCAAAACCCACGTTGCACAGTAAATTGCAGCGGTTTTAAGTGAGAAGGCTAGCTCCGGCTAGCTGAGCATCAAGTGATAATTTGGTTAAGTAATCCCGCGGTGAAACGTCACTGCGGGATTTTCACTTTTAGTGGTTTTCTGTGCGATTGAACATCCACAGCGCAATGTCGACACAACCACGATCCTTGTGTAGGATGGTTGCAAAACCAGCAGACCTTGCCCGATGTGAAGCTCAAGCCTGTCCACTTCTTCGTTTCATTTGCCATTGCCGCAGGCATGGCCATGGCGGTGCCTGGCGGTGTTGTAGTCGAAGGAAGGTTGCCCTCATCCCCCGCACCCGGCTCCTCTGCCCCATTAACCATTACCGTCACCAAAGGAAACCTTGAGTACTTCGGAAGGCTTCTCATTTCATTGCCCTCTGACTGCCAGCTCAAGGCACGGCAGCTCCACGGTGGAGGCATGACCGTGGACAACGAGAGAAACATCGCGGTCGTAAGCTGGCTGAAGCTCCCTGACCTACAACAGTTCGACCTCCTGTTTGACCTAGAAGTTGCACCCCAAGCCTCCCCCGGCCCTCGGTCCATCGACTGGGACTTCAGTTTCATCCGAAACAACGACCGAGAAACAGTTCGCCCCACCCCTTTTCACTTCGAGATTGTACCGACAGGTGCTGCCGTTTCTTTAAGAACCAGCGCACCAAATGGCGGTTCCACAGACGTGCTTGACAACACCGAAAAAGACCTGTCTCATGGTGCTCCATCTGCGAACAGAACGGTGCGTGAAATGCGCGATGGACAGCTCGAAGTCCACATTGACTTCTCAAACATTCCGCCAGGTGGATTTGTCAAGTGCGTGGAGTCCTACCCCATTGAAGCGCCCATAGAAGTTACCTCTGGAGGAGGGAGCATTGTGCAGAGTAGCCCAGGCTCTTTGTCCTTTGTTTGGTTTGACTACCAAGCCGCTGGCGGCATTACTTACATGACCGATCTGAATGGATTACATGCGCCCGGGGATTTTATAGGCACATTATCCCTGATTCTTGGTGACAGTGCCATTGAAATCCCCGTAATTGACGCATGGAGGACTGAATTAGCCCGAGCACAACCGGCAACTCGCCGCGACGCTCAGGACAACTATTGGTTTGAAGTACAAGTGGCCGCAACGAAAAATCGTGTGGTTACCGATTATTTCGAAGAGAAGTTGAATTTTAGCCTCCCATTGGAAGAGGAGAAGGATTCGGTTTGGACCAAATATCTGTTTGGCCACTTCGAAGGATACAAGTCAGCACGGGACTGTCGAGAGGATTTTAATGAGCAGTTTGGCTTCATTGGACCTTTTGTAGTCTCCAAAAAGAACGGGGCTAGAATCTCTGTTCAAGAAGCGCTCACCAAAACAGGTGAAACTTGGATTCCATAACCATGAGAGGATGCTCCAGTGAAAGAGTCGATTGCAATGAGTCCTGATATCAACGACAACAAGGCCAATGAAATGCCCGCAGCTGCTGGTTGGGCTGGTTGTATGCGTGGTTTTCGCTCGTGGCTGCAGTTGGAACGGGGTCTGAGTTCGAATTCAGTAGAGGCTTACCTCAGAGACGTCCAGCGTCTGGCCTTCTTTGCACAGAATTTATCGAAATCGAAATTCGAGCCTAGTGGGTTCGAAACTGGACATGTCGATGCATTCGTTGCTCAGCTTTACGATGAGGGCCTGAGTCGCAACAGCCAAAGCCGCATTTTAAGTGGCGTCCGGAATTTTTGTAAGTACCTGCTTTTAGAAGGCATCATTCAACAAGATCCTCTTGAGCTCCTAGACTCTCCCCGCCCTGAGCGAAAGCTTCCGGATGTGTTAGGTGTCGATGAGATCCAATCCATCATTGAAGCCATCGACCTTTCTCGCAAAGAAGGCATTCGCAACCGCGCCATTTTAGAGACGATGTACAGCTGTGGCTTGCGCGTATCGGAAGTCGTGGGTTTGCGCATCAGCTGCATCGATGAGGTGGAAGGCATGGTCAAGGTGATCGGCAAAGGGAACAAGGAGCGCATTATCCCCATTGGTGAAGTGGCCCTGGATACCGTGAGCCGCTACATCAACCAGTACCGCAAGTTTGTAGACATCGAAGTTGGATACGAGGATACTTTGTTCCTTGGACGCCGCGGGCGTGAATTGACACGTCAAATGGTGTTTACCATGTTGCGCCGTACAGCCCATGAAGCAGGTATCCGCAAGCAGGTAAGCCCACACACGTTCCGTCACTCTTTCGCGACGCACTTGATGGAAAGCGGAGCAGACATTCGCGTTGTGCAAGAAATGCTCGGCCACAGTTCTGTGAGTACCACAGAGATCTATACCCACTTGGACCAAAACTTTTTGCGCGATCAGATGCAGAGGTTCCATCCGAGGAGTGTGAAGGCATGAACCCCCAGCCAGTTCGCTGGCTCCCATTCTTCTTCTTAGCCCTTTCCTGCGGTGACATTCAGTCTCAGTCTGATGTGACTGCTGAACCATTTGCAGTCGTTCGCTCGAGTCATGTATACAGGGTCATCCATGGTGACACCCTGGCCTTGGACTTGCGCATCCCAAATGCTTCAACCCCACAAACGCTAGGCGTTGTTTTCATGCATGGCGGGGGATTTAGCGAAGGCCAGCGGGACCGCGGTCCTCACACCGCTTTACTGGATACCCTGGCTTCTTTTGGAATCCCCAGTGCCAGTATTTCCTATCGCTTGTCGAGGAAAGGCCTCGGTTTTGGTTGCACAGTCTCTGCTGAAGACAAGCAAGCCACAGTAGAAATGGCCGCGCAGGATCTCATGTTTGCCCGCGACTGGTTGCGTTCAAGTCCAATCAACCTCCCTGAAGCATGGGCAGCTGCCGGAAGCAGCGCGGGCGCTGAAGCCGCACTTTGGGCGGGTTATGGATTGGCTCCACAGGCTTGGGCTGGCATCATCAGTTTTGCTGGAGCCGTTGCAAATGATCTTGAAGTCCCGCAAGATGCCCCGCCCCTCTTTGCCGCTCATGGCATTTGTGACCGTGTTGTGCCGTCACGAGAAGGGATTCACCGGGGCTGCAACGCAGAGGACCCGGGAGCATGGCTCCTCTGCGGAGGCATTTGCTGGGCGGACCGGCTCACGGATTCAGGCATAGGAAGCCACAGTTATGCCTATTGCGGTGGCGGTCACGAAATTTGCAACAGCGCCATGGTTGACCCTCGCCTCCAAGACGCACTGGTCCGTTGGCTGACCTCTCTCGAGGACAGACACCTGTCCTCGCGCTTGACCCATTCAACCAAGGGGCCATTCACCCGGGAAGGCCAGCCTTGTCCTCAGCCCTGCCATTGAAGGGGTGCGGATGGCACCTGGCTTAAGTGCCAGTTTTGGCTGGCCCAATGCAACAGGCCTTCCACATCCCCAGCATCCGCCAAAGCCTGAGGTTCTGATTTCCCAGGGGAAATTTGCCCCAGCATCTTTAAGGCCGCGAGCAACAACCCAGGCGCTTTCGCTACCTCGACAGCTGAAGCCAAGGTTTGCTTGCTCAACTTCTGCCCTTCCGCATTGACCAGCAGCGGCAAATGGGCCCATCGAATACTGCCTGCCAAGGGGTCTAAAGCCGCGCGCAACGCCAGCTGTTTAGGTGTACTGTCGAGCAAGTCTGAACCGCGAACCACCACATTGACGCCTTGCTCTATGTCATCCACCACCACAGCCAATTGATAGGCCCAAAGCCCGTCGGCCCTCTTGATCACAAAGTCGCCAATTTCTGTGCTGTCCCATGTACATTCTCCCTGAACAGCGTCGGTCCAATCGCCCTTTTGCTGGCCCCAATCGAAGCGGTGCGAACGCACCGATTGTTCCGATTCAAGCCCTTTCCGGCAATGTCCAGGATAAACAGCATGACCTTGCAAGGTTTTGCGCGTACATGCACATCCGTATGCCCTGTTGTTTTGTTTGAGGAAGTTCAGAGCATCCGCATAAGAGGCGTGGCGTTGCGATTGATACACGACTGGACCGTCCCAATGCAATCCAAAGCCCTCCAAAGTCCGCAAGATGTCAGACGCAGCTCCGGGCACTTCCCGGGGTGGGTCCAAGTCCTCCATGCGCACGCGCCATACCCCTCCGACATGCCGCGCATCGCACCACGATGCCAGAGCAGCCAGCAAACTGCCCATGTGAAGCCTCCCCGTTGGAGACGGGGCAAAGCGGCCGACATAGCCGGCTGCGTTCATCAGCGAACCAGCTTGCGGTACTTGATCCGCTTGGGGCCGTGGTCTCCAAGGCGCTCCTTTCGGTTGGCCTCGTATTCACTGTATGTTCCTTCAAACCACTCCACTTGACTGTCTCCTTCGAACGCCAAGATGTGGGTGCAGATCCGATCGAGGAACCAGCGGTCGTGAGAAATGACAACTGCGCATCCCGCAAAACTCATGATGCCCTCTTCCAACGCGCGCAGCGTTCCCACGTCAATGTCGTTGGTAGGCTCGTCGAGAAGCAACACATTGGCCTCCGTCTTGAGCGTCATGGCCAGGTGTAAGCGGTTGCGTTCTCCGCCAGAGAGCACACCACATTTCTTTTGCTGAGCCGACCCTCCAAAATTGAACTTAGATACATAGGCCCTTGAATTCACAAGACTGCCTCCGATGTCCAATTGGTCATGGCCGCCAGAGACCACCTCCCATACCGTCTTCTCTGGGTCAATCTCTTTGTGACGTTGGTCAACGTATCCAACCTCTACAGTATCGCCGAAATCCACAGAGCCCGCATCGGGCTGCTCCTCGCCCATCATCATCCTGAACAACGTGGTCTTTCCGGCTCCGTTCGGGCCAATGATGCCCACGATACCTGCCGGTGGCAATGAGAACGACAGATTCTCGATGAGGAGACGGTCGCCGAATGCCTTCTGTAACCCTTCAACTTCGATGACCTTGTTGCCAAGGCGCGGGCCATTGGGAATTGGAATCTCCAGCCTGGACTCCTTTTCCTTGTTGCCCTCAGCCAACATGGATTCGTAGTTGTTAAGACGTGCTTTGTTTTTGGCGCGACGGCCCTTGGGATTTTGGCGGACCCAGTCCAACTCTCGCTCCAACTCCTTCCGGCGCTTGCTTTCGTGCTTTTCTTCCTGGGCCAACTTCTTGGTCTTTTGGTCCAACCATTCTGCATAGTTGCCCTTCCAGGGAATGCCCTCGCCACGGTCAAGTTCCAAAATCCAACCCGCCACATTGTCGAGGAAATAGCGGTCGTGGGTGACGCACAGCACGGTTCCCTTATAGCGCTCCAAGTGTTGCTCCAACCAGTCAATGGTCTCCGCGTCAAGGTGGTTGGTCGGCTCGTCCAACAGCAGCACATCAGGTGCCTGTAAGAGCAGACGACACAGGGCTACCCGTCGGCGCTCACCTCCGGAGAGCTCTGCAATTTTTTGGTCGTCCGGCGGACAGCGCAGCGCGTCCATTGCAATGCTCAATTTGGTATCCAACTCCCAGGCGTCCAAGGCGTCGATCTTGTCTTGGACCATCGCCTGCCGGTCCATCAGGGCCTGCATCTTGTCGGGATCGTTCAGGATCTCTTCATCCATGAACTTGGCATTGATCTCCTCGTATTCCTTGAGCACAGCGACCACTTCTTGGGTGCCCTCCTCCACCACTTCCCTGACGGTTTTGGACTCGTCCAAGGTGGGTTCCTGGGGCAGATACCCCACAGTGTAGCCATCGGCCCAGACGACGTCGCCCTGGTAAGCTTCGTCGAGACCAGCGATGATCTTCATGACCGTGGACTTACCAGAACCGTTGGTTCCGATGATGCCAATCTTGGCACCGTAGTAAAAGGACAGGTAGATGTCCTTGAGGATGTGTTTTCCGGTCGGGGTCGTTTTATTGACCTTGACCATCGAAAAAATGACCTTTTTGTCGTCGCTCATGGCTTGGATTTGGCCTTGGAAAGGTAATCAGGCCTTTCTCAAGGTGAGTTCGGTTATTTCGGGTGGCATGCCTATGCGCCCTGGAAACCCGAGGAGTCCAAAGCCGCGGTTGACATGCAGATGCTGTGTTCCTTCCGTGTAGAGTCCGCCCCAACGGCTGTAACGCAGCTTACTTGGGGAGAACTTGATGCCCAATGCTGGAATTTCGAGCCCCATTTGCATGCCGTGCGTGTGGCCAGAGAGGGTCAGGTCAACAGGGGCCTTCTCCCCCATGACGCGCTCCTCCCAATGGGTGGGGTCATGGCTCAACAAAACGGTAGGCAGATCCACCTGTGCACCCTTCAGGGCAACATCGAGGTCTCCCGATTGGCGAAAGCCCTTGCCCCAGTTCTCGACCCCGGCGATGAGGATTTTATTTCCTCCCCGTTCGATATACCTGTGCTCATCGAGCAACAGGTCAAACCCCATCTCCCCATGAATCTCGCGAATTCGACGGCGCACATTTTCTCGCTCTTCATCTGTTCGACGCGCATAGTCAGCGTAATCGTGGTTGCCCAGAATGCTGAATTTGCCATAGCGCGCTGTGAGGCCTTTAAACCTGCTGATCCAAGGTTCGGCTTCATCGCTGTGGTCATTGACCAAGTCTCCCGTGAAACACAAGATGTCAGGCTCCAATGACTGAATGAGCTCCAAGCCCCGCTCTACGGGACCAAAGTCCTCTAAGAAGCTTCCCAGATGGGCATCGCTGATTTGCACGATACGCAAACCCTCTAATCCGTCGGGGAGCTCTGGTATGGGGACGTCATGGTGCCGAACGTGATAGCCATAACGTCCTCGCGTCATGCCATAGGCGAAGGAGCCCAGCAAAACTCCGGCCACGGCCTGGCCACTCCATGAGATGAAGGTCCTGCGTGGAATTCCAGCGCGCCGCTCCGGGCTGGTCACCAACCATTGTATGCCTTGGCGCAGCATTTCGAAAATCTCCGTTCCTCCCAACCAAATTTTGGGCACCAACAGGCTGATTAAAACCGCATGGGTCAGCAGCAAATAACTGGGGTGATGCTCGCGCCATATGGGCCACCGAAAAATGTAAACAGCAAACCACAGCAGCTGTATAGCCATGGTAACAAACCAAACGCGGCGAACAAGGCCAAAGCGGCTGTAATGGGACCACATCCGGTGAACATTCCGCCAAGCCATCCATTCGATGAACAGAATTAAACCCAAGAGGAACAGGGCCATGATCACACGTGTTGTCGCCGACGGCATGACGCGAAATTAGTCACGGACGATGGGGATTCATTGGCCGATGGGAACTCTTGGGAAGTTGGATCAACGGCCCTTACTCCTCCCCCATCAACATGGATTTGGCTGCATGGCTGCTAAAAGCCTCATCGGGCAATACAGCGCCCCCTTGAGAGGGTGAGCGCATGACCATCCAGCGGTCTGCCCACCCCGATTCTTGAACCGCATCAAGGTCATGGGTGGCCAAAACAACCGCCTTTCCGACGTTGAGCCATTGGCCGATGTCTGCCATCACTTCCCGTCTCCCGACAACATCCAGAAACGCCGTGGGTTCGTCGAGCAAAATCAGGGATTCTGATTGGGCTGCTGCGCGCGCCAGCATCACCCTTTGGGCCATTCCGTCGCTCAACGTATCAATGGGAAGTTGCGCCCATGGATGAACCCCGCCTTGCAGCATCGATTGCTCCACACTTGTCGCATCTGCCTGATGCCCGCCCGCCTCCAGCGCCAGTTCTATGACATCTTGAACCGTCAGAACCGTTCCACGCGGTGGCGTGGAGGGCACAAATGCCAATTTCCGAGCACGCGCTTGGGGCCGCATGGCCGCGATTTCTACTCCGTCCATGGACACTGACCCCGCTCGGGCAGGCAAAAGCCCGGCCAAAGTCTTGAGCAACGTCGATTTTCCAGAGCCATTTCTACCTACCACCACAAGAGCGGTGCCTGCAGAAAGAGCAAAAGACAACGTTCCCACTCCCTCGGAAGGGTGGCGCAAGGTCAAACCGGAGCACATCATTTTGCCTTTCATCGGTTGCGGACTTTTGAGAATATCCGGCCCTTGCCCACAATCAACATCAGGACCACAGGGGCGCCGACCAAACTCAATACAGCATTGAGTGGGACGCCCGCCAAGCGCACCACCAAGTCCGCCAGCAATGCCACGGCAGCTCCTGTCAATACCACCGGCCATAACATGGCGGCATGGCGTCCACTTATGCCTGCAGCTCTGACCAAGTGTGGCGTTGCCAGGCCCAAAAATGCCACTGGACCACACCACGCAGTAACCAATGCTGCCAGAACGCCCGCCATTCCCAATGCCGTCCAAGACAGTCTTCGTTCGTCTACTCCCATCGTCGCAGCGGTCAATGCGCCCATGGTCCACATGTCTAAACTGCTGCTGGCCCTCCAGGACCAGAAAACTGCAGGCGTCAAAGCGCATACCATGATGGCACATGACGCCCACCCTGAATGGGCAAAAGACCCCATTCCCCAATGCACAAAGGCCTGAAGTGCTCCTGCTTCAGCACCTGCCTGTAAAACGGTCACCAATGCCCCTGCCAAGTAGCCCACCATTAGTCCGAAAATGAGCAGTGCGGTCCTTGAACGAAACCTCCCCATCACCAGTCCCAGCAATGCCATCACAGCACCCCCACCCATCAATGCTCCCATAACTTGAGGCCCCATGTCCCAGATGCCGGTCACTCCCCCCATACTGGCGCCGCCCAATGCCACCAGAGCCACACCGAGTGTGGCTCCCGAAGAGACACCCAACACGCCTGGTCCGGCCAGCGGATTTCGAAAGAAAGTCTGCATCAGCAGGCCCGAGAGCCCGAGTGCTGCCCCCGACAACACCGCTGTCACCAAACGCGGCAAGCGCAATTGCCACATGATCGTTTCCGCTGTGGCTCCTCCGGTGCCCAGCAAAGCCGACCATTCCTCTGACCATGCCAAGTGGGCGGGGCCAGAAAACAGCCCGAAGACAAACAGCGCCAACATGGCTGTTCCGAGAAAAAGCATGGGCCAACGCGAATTCATGGCTCGTTGCGCGTCCTTTGAAAGTAGCGGGGTGCACCTCCCTCTGTCGTTTGCCCGTGTAGGATGGAAACCAAATCCTCCAGCATAAAGTCCGGTTCTAACACCGCCTGCCCGAAATAGTCGACTTCTGCTGTATTGCAGTGGAAGAGCAACTTGTCCTCCAGCGGTAACCAAGGCATTGCTGCTGCCGCATCCTGCCGATACCACCCCTCTGGCGCATACACGACTTTTCCCCAAGCATCAGCACCGGCAGCCATCATGGCGAATTGTTCGAGCTCCATCTCAATGTTGCTTCCCACCCGTCGCAATCCCATAGACTGTTCGGTCTGATGATCGAGCAAATAATGTCCCCCGGCATCTTCTACCAAGCGGGCGACAAGACCGTCAAAAGTGGGGGCCGTCCACAGACCTCCCTGCTCACTGCCCGTAAAAACCACAGGCCTGCCAGAATCTAAAGCCAGTTGCTGCCCCCTGTCCCGTGCTGTGGCATAGCGCTGGGCGATCTGACCAAAAGCGACATCGGCAGCGGGGACCCTGTCCAACAGCCAACCAAATAGTTTGATGTATTCGGCGCGGGCCAACGGATGCTCCTCCTCATATTCTCGCAGCGGCATGACCTTGACACCTGTGCGGGAATCCACCCCTTGCATGGGGTCACCAAAAGGGTACGAGGTGAGCACATGGGCTCCAGATGCCACCAAGGCCTCTTCGTCAAGCCCACCGTCACCTCCCAAGTCCATGGGCCACTGATGCGGGGCAGCTTTTGACAGATTGATTCGGTCTCTGTACCCGGTGCCGACCCAGAGATCTTTCGCCTGAAGCGCCTGTAAATGTGGGACATGGGTGGTAGACCAAGTGGCCACTTTTGGAGCCAAAGGCAATTCAATGGCCAGCGCAGCATCGGATGAAACGGCCTCAGCGCCAGAGGCCCGCTCTCCGCGTGTCCAAGGTGTCCATTCTCCGTCTGCACTTTGCAGCCACAACGTGTCCCGGCCTTCCGAAAAACCAAAAAACTCGGCGAATTTGACCCCGGTCAAACGAGGTCCGGCCTCTTCGACCTCATCCATTCCTTCGGACGGCGGCCCACAAGACCACATTCCCATGGAGAGAGAAACCAACAGCAGCGCTCCCCTTTCTCTCCTCTGAAGGCAAGGCCAATGTACCTGGTCAAGCTTGTTTTTTTTGGTCGCCCAATGGGTAAAGTCCATGGTTCAAAAGTACGGGGGGCGCCGGGGCCGTAAATTTGGGTGAACCCGCAACGATCGGACATGCCCATTCCAAAGGAGGAAATCGAACACCAACAGCGCGCTGACGCCATGAAGCTCAAGCTGTCGGAATTGGACCACCAATTCCAAAAAGTGAAGCTGGGCGGGGGCCAAGCGCGGATCGACAAGGAACACAGCAAAGGGAAATTGACGGCCCGGGAGCGCCTCGCCCTGTTGATGGATCAGGATGAAACCACCTTGGAGGTTGGCGCTTTTTCTGGCCATGGGATGTACAAAGAGCACGGAGGTTGTCCCGGAGGAGGCTGCGTTGTGGTCATCGGCAAAGTCAGCGGCGTGCGTTGCATTGCTGTCGCCAACGACGCTACAGTAAAGGCCGGTGCCTGGTTCCCCATCACTGGAAAGAAGCACTTGCGGGCTCAAGAACTGGCTTTTGAATTTCACTTGCCCATTGTCTACTTGGTAGACAGTGCGGGGGTGTATTTGCCCATGCAGGACGAAATTTTCCCTGACAAAGAGCACTTTGGACGGATTTTCAGGAACAACGCCAAACTGAGTGCTGCGGGAATCCCGCAGCTTGCTGCCGTCATGGGAAGCTGTGTTGCTGGAGGAGCCTACCTGCCCATCATGAGTGACGAGAGCATCATCGTCAGAGAAACAGGGAGCATCTTTCTGGCCGGACCCTACTTGGTAAAAGCAGCCATTGGTGAAGATATCGGGGCAGAAGACTTAGGTGGTGCTGACATGCACGGGAGCATCTCTGGAGTTGTAGATCATGTGGTGGAAGACGATCGGGAAGCGTTGGAGCTGTTGCGGACTTTGATGGCGCACCGTGCGGGAAGGCCCAGCCTCCGACATTATAACCGCGCCACTCCGGCCTCTCCACAAGGCGACAGCGACGCCCTGCTTTCTGTGCTGCCTGCTTCCCGCAGGGAGGCGTATGACGTTCGGACTTTGCTATCGGCATTGGTCGATGAAGGAGCGTTTACCGAATTCAAACGCGATTACGGCAAAACCTTGTTGTGCGCTACGGCGCGCATCGACGGCTGGAGCGTCGGGATTGTCGCCAACCAAAGAACCTTGGTCAAAAGTGCCAAACAAGGCACCCAATTCGGCGGGGTCATCTATTCGGACAGCGCAGACAAAGCGGCCCGATTCGTGATGAACTGCAATCAAAAGGGCCTTCCACTGGTCTTTTTGCAGGATGTGACTGGATTTATGGTGGGCTCTAAAAGTGAGCAGGGTGGCATCATCAAGGATGGCGCGAAACTGGTCAACGCCATGGCCAACTCTGTGGTGCCCAAATTCACTGTGGTGGTAGGAAACAGCTACGGTGCCGGCAATTATGCGCTCTGCGGCAAAGCCTATGACCCCAAATTCATGGTCGCTTGGCCCACTGCTGAACTCGCCGTCATGGGTGGAGCACAGGCCGCGGGGGTCTTGCTTCAAATTGAAGTGGCAACACGCAAGAAAAAAGGAGAGGAAATCACCCCAGAACGGGAGAAGGAATTGCGCGAAGTCATAGAGAGCCGCTACAAAGAACAAGTGTCACCCTATTACTCAGCTGCGCGCCTTTGGGTCGATGCCATTATCGATCCCCGGGACACCAGAACGTGGATTTCAGAGGGCATTGCCTTGGCGGATGGAGCCCCTCCAGAGGGTCCGTACAGGACCGGCGTCATGCAGACTTGACGGTTAAGCGCGCTCGCGCTGCATCAATTCCGCCAGCATCAACTTGAGCATCTCTTCTTCTGCTTTCGCATTGCCGCCCTGCAGGGCCTTGTAGCCTTGCTGTAATATGAGCATGGCATCCAGCAGGTCTGCTTCGTCTTCCAGCCATTCAGGGAGCGCCTCAAAGAGCGTCAATGCTTCGACCATAATGGCCATCCCCTGTTCCACTGCACGGGTAGACAAAATGCGCAGATGTCCCTCGGCAGTGCCTCCACACTCCCACAAGAACCCCAGCAGGTCCGGCAACTGATCCGCATTGTCCGGTAGCAGGGCCACTTCCATGAGCGTGCTGCCTGCACCCTCGAGCTTGAGCCCCCTCAGCAGCTTTCCAACCTCTTCCTTAACACCTGACTCATCGGTTTCACCCCGCAAGCGCACGAGCTCCGCAATCGTCTCGAGTTCGCCTTCATCTTGCACCCTTTTCAAGGCGGCATCCCTTCGCTCAGCTAGCACAGAGTGCAACCCCTCGTGCAATTCCGCCAATGCCGCGGCCTTCTTTGCTTCCATGCTACAAAGTTATTGGTCAGCGGGCAGAGGCCCATCGGGCATGCCAATCCGCCACTTCAGACAGCATTAAAGCCGTTGCCCCCCAAACGAAGGGAACCTTCGGTAGCGAAAATCCAGGAGCGGTCCATTGAAATGCCTCTGATTTCGGCATATAAATGCGCACGGGCTGTTTGGTGCGGTACCGATCCTCTGAGAGGTCTGCCACCTGAATGCGATGAACGGCTGACACTTCAATGGGGTCAGGTAACAACTCAGCAGGCAATGCCACTGGCGCCAAGAATGGCCGGACGATGAAATTGCTCGGAACGACGTGGACTTCCGTCATGGCCACAGGAGGACGCAGTGGGACGCACGCATCGGGCAAGCCCAACTCTTCTCTCCACTCTCTTACCGCACAGCTCACCATGCTTTCCCCAGATTCTCGGGTGCCCCCAGGCAGAGCCATTTGTCCACCATGCGGCCCTTTTTCTGGAGTGCGTTCTATCAACGCGATCGTCCCATCGGCTTCCAAGCCAATCAAAACGGCAGCTTCGCGGAACCCCTTTCCAACGCTGCCCTGACGTCGGGCCTCTTTTGCAGAGGACCTTGCATACGGCATCATGGCTGCATGGGCCGCCTCACCTGGCAATGGATGTCCCGCCGCTTCCCAACCCTGCCAGTCGATTTTCAACCCTTCTGCCCTGTTCTCACCCATGCTCTGTCATCCTTGTTTCTGGCCCTAATTTCGTCACGACGTGTACCAATTGGGATCAGAGTGTTGGTTTCCGCCAGCAGATAAGTTTAGAGACGATGGTTTGGTGGCCATTGGAGGCGATTTGTCGCCCGATCGGCTCTTGCTCGCCTACGAAAGGGGAATCTTCCCTTGGTCCGCCCCGGAAGACCCTTTGCTCTGGTGGTGTCCAGATCCACGTGCTGCATTGCGACCAGAAGACATCAAGGTGAGCAAAAGCATGCGCGCAGTCTTGCGTAAAGGGACTTACACCATCACTTTAGACACTGAATTTGAAGGGGTCATTCAAGGTTGTGCGCACAGACCAGACGAAGGCACATGGATCACCGATGACTTTATCCAAGCCTACATCGAATTGCACAAATTGGGCTTTGCCCACAGCGTTGAAGCTTGGACCCCTTCTGGCGATCTTGTCGGAGGTCTGTATGGCGTTTCTCTGGGCAGCATGTTCTTTGGCGAGTCCATGTTCGCGCGTTCACCCAATGCGAGTAAAGCCGCATTCATCACACTGACGCATCAGCTGGCTGCTCAAGAATTTGACCTCATTGATTGCCAGATTATGAACCCGCATCTGGCATCCTTGGGGGCCCAACACATCTCCCGGTCGTCTTTTCTAGATGCCTTGGAGTCGGCCATGAAACGGCCTACCAAACGGGGGAAGTGGACCCTTGATCCGCCAGTATGAAGAGTGACTTGACGGCACCCATCACGAGGGCCACGAAGCCCAAAGGCCTGGTTTGGAAAGCCCCCATTCAGTGGCTTCGCGCATCATTGCTTCGATTCAATGGATGGGAATGTGAAGGGCCATTTCCTCGGCCTGCTCATCAAGCCTTGCTCATACTGGGGCCTGGACTCGATCAAGGAAAAGGCCTCACCCTTCTGGCGGAGCACCGGATGAATTTTGAAGCCGTTTGGATCAGGTCAAATCCAAGTGAAGCACTTTCCGAACCGCTGCCCCATCAAAATTTGGCGCTCATCGACCATAAGTCCGGCCATCTTAACGCCTATTTAGACCAAGCTGCGGCCAGAGGTATTTCTGTTCAGCTCATCCAAGCGGCGCCTTCCGAAAAAAGAATCCGGTGTAATGCGCCGTTTTCACCCAGTAAATTTCGCGAGCGTGACCTTTCGTACATCCACCGGATGTTTAGTTACAACGATTAAACCTGTGTTATACAGGAAGTCATGCAGCGTTGAAAATTTGTCCATATCTGACCCGTGAAAAATCACCAGTTGGCTGTCGTCCTTGGCTATTTTGCGACTGAAGCCGGGGGCATTCCCCGAACGATTTACAGCAAAGCCAAATCACCACTCATGGACAAGCACGACTTGATGATTCTCGACATCGTTCAGCAGCACAAAAAGGAAATGCAAGAGCACATCCGTTTGTCTGCATTGGAGCGGAACTTTTGGAAACGCATCGAAGGTGATGTCACCTTGAGTGTGGGGCAGGCCCGTATCGGGGAACGCATCACCCGATTGTACCTGGATGGGATGATCCAAAACAAGAGCGGCTACATGTTGACCAAGAAAGGCCGGGAGGCTTTGAGCCTTGAGGGAGAAAGACTCACCCTCATGGTGTGAACAGATCTTCTTACATGAGCTCATGAAAAAGGCCATCCTTTCAGGGTGGCCTTTTTCATGGAAGCATTTTCGCTTCTATGCTGTTTTACAAACGGTTTTATAGCCGCTTAATTCTCTTCGAGTATTTCGAGTTTTGGATACTTCTCTCTCCAGAAATCCAATTTACTTGGGTCTCTTACCGTAATGACGGTTCTTCCGTCCAGCCTCACTTTGATGTTCGGCTGTAGCTCCTTGGTCTTTTTCTTCTTCTTCGCCATGTCAGGTCGATTGCTGCACTAACAATGCAGTTCTATATAGGTTCGAATGAAAGGCATAGCTCTTGAACAACCAAGGCCTACAAAATCAATTGTGAAACTTTCCAAGACCGTTGTCCACAGTCACAACCCTTAGAATGTCTTCAGCTTGCCATCCTTGAAATGCGGAATCCGAATCCTGCGATGTATGCGTAACAGAGCGCGGGAAGCAGCAGTGCCAATCCAAATCCGGAAGCATCAACCAAGGCACCGAAAGCCGGCGGAATCACAGCTCCGCCCACAATGGCCGTGCACAAAACACCACTACCCTGTGGCTTGGCCTCTCCCAACTCAGCAATTCCAAGCGTGAAAATCGTGGGGAACATGATCGAATTGAAAAGACCCACCGCCAACAACAAGAGCAGTGCAGAAAGGCCTGTGGCCATGCTGCTGGCTACCACCAATGCAAGCGCTATCGTGGAGAACACCCCCAAGAGCAAGGATGGCTTCAACCGCTGCATCAACCCAGCGCCAATAAAACGTCCGACCATGGCCCCTCCCCAATAGAAGGTCAACAGCACTCCCAACTTTCCTTTGGGATCCAAATCCATGACCGATTGCCCCTTGATAGAAGCAGCCAACCCTGCCATGTTCTCCAAAAACGGATGGGACTGCATCAGCTCATGCACATTGAGGTTCAATCCATAATTGACCATGTAGCTCCCCAAGGCGACCTCTGCTCCAACATAGACGAAAATTCCGGCTGCACCTGTCATCAAACGGCGATTGGCCATAAGTGCTGAAAGACTTCCTTCATCTCCTACCCCTTCCAAGATGCGAGGGAGAGAGACTTTTCGAATGACAAAGGCGAGCGCTAGGAAAGCCACCGCCAGCATCACAAATGGCACTTGCACCGCGCCTGCCTCTGCCGAGCGATAGAGCTCCAATGCTGCCGATGACATGGAAGCCTGCTCCTGTCCGGTTTTGACCGTATCTCCCAGGAGGTAGCCCGCACTGACAATGGGCGCGATGGTGGTACCCAGCGAGTTGAAAGCCTGTGCCAAATTCAAACGGCTCGAAGCCCCCTCTTCTGGTCCCAACACTGAGATGTATGGATTGGCCGCAACCTGCAGAATGGTGATGCCTGAGGCGACCACAAACAAGGCCAGCAAGAACAAAGGGAAAAGGCGCGTGGAAGCCGCAGGGTAAAAAATCAGACACCCCATGGCAGCCAATGACAAGCCCGCCATAATGCCATTCTTGTAGCCCATGCGCTTGATCATCCTTCCGCCTGGGATGGAGATTAACCCGTAAGCCGTGAACCATGCAAACTGAACCAAACCTGCTTGTAGGTAGGTTAACTCAAAAACGTCCTTGAGGCGAGGAATGAGGGCATCCACCAAAACCGTGATGAATCCCCACATGAAAAACAGCGAGGTCACCGTGATGAACGCCCCTCTGAATTGCTTCGAATTGATCATGCCCAAAAGTAGACAAGGCAGAAGCGCTACAAGCTGTTTCAGCTCAACGCATCAACTCAATGGTGCCCGACAGTTCCTCTGCGTCGGTACGTGAACCTTTCCAGCGCAACCGGTAGTTGTACAGTCCGGTGGGCGCATAGTAATCGCCGCCCTTGACATTGCCCGTCCAAATTTCATCGGGATCGGTGCTGCTGTAAATCTCCTCACCCCAGCTGTTGAAGATGTTGATCTCGAAATAGACCACATCAGAAATGACCACCTGAAAACCATCGTTGATCCCATCGTTGTTGGGCGTGAACGCATTGGGAACGTAAATCATCACCGGGCCTTCCACCAGCGTGTAGGCACTGTCGCGGCACCCCAGCGCATTTGTAACGGTCAGCTGAGCGTAGTAGTCACCAAGACCGTCATACTCATGGGTGGGGCTCATCTCTTCCGATGATGCTCCATCACCGAAATTCCAATCGAAATCGCAGTTGGGACAAGGAGGCTCAGGCGTAGCGATGAATTCAATCCTCGTATCCGACAAGTAACTGGTATAAAAGTCACTGTAGATGTACTGTACCCCTACCTCAATGGTCTCCGTTAGGGTTTCACCGCATATGTCTGTGACTTCAATGGGGTAGCTGTATGAATTGCTCGGCGCCACATACTGGGCCTCTCCGAATGCCGGAATGCTCGACCAGTTGTAGACAAAACCGCCTTCTCCTCCGGTGGCTGAGGCTGAAAGTGACAGCGCTTCGCCGCGGCATATCACGGTGTCTGGACTGACTGTTAAGGTCATCGGGACGTCAGGGATCACCAACAGCGATGCGGTTTCGTCTGCTCCTCCGCAACCGTCCAACACTTCCACCGTGATGGGTGTGGTAACAAAGCTCTGAACCGTGACCTGGGGGTCGCTTCCTCCATAGGGCACTCCGCCCACGGTCCAGCTGTAACTGTAATCCCCTGCCCCTGCAACAATGTTCACCGCAATCGCGGTGTTGTCAATGCAAGAGGCATCAATGGTATCTGGCATCTCTACGATCAAAGTCGGGTTGTCGATGACCACCTCGGTATTCGCAATGCCTGCAGCTTGGCAGTTGTCTGTCACTTCCAAAGTGAAGCTTGCGGGCAATCCATCAGAATACGTGAATGTGGCCCCCGATCCAACCAAATTAAAATTTTGAAGCCATTCATACGTGTATACCCCACTCCCTCCGGACACGGTGGGGGTCAGCACGAAGTCCTCAGTGCATGGGCCGATGTAATTCGCCGGTAAGGTCACCTCAACGGGAGGGCTCACCACGTTGACATCAAATGTGACTGACTCCAACTGACCGCAGGCATCATTGACCTCCAAAGTCACCGCCATATCTTGGCTCGTGGTCCAAGTCAGGGTTGGCCCGAAACCAAGGAAATTAAAACCCTCTGTCCAAAAGTAGTTGTAGGGAGCCTGTCCTCCATTAACCACCGATGGGATGTCAAACTGCACATTGCATGGGACATCGTAGCTGCTGTTCAGCGCCACATCCATGGCCGGAACATCTACGTCAACCGAAATGGTGGCAGACTCCGTCATGCCGCATTCGTCCTCTACAACAAGCGTCAATTCTGTGACTCCCATCCAAGTAGAGATGTTGATCTGTCCGGGCAACGAACTGAACAAATCTGTTCCGTTCTGATCCTCCCATGTGTACGTGTAGCCTCCCGCTCCAGGATTGCCACCGGTGACTGCGGCCAGGACGGTCTGGTTGCCATTGCAAGGCAACAAGACATCTGGCCCAATGTCAACAGTCATGGCTGGATACTGGACCACATCTACCTCAAAGAACCCGTCATCCGAAGGCATACCACATGTGTCAGTTACGGTAAGCAAACAGTTGAACAAACCGGGTGCGTTGGCGAGGAAATTGTATTCCGAGGTATCCACTCCTGGATTGCAGTCCCAATCGAAGATGAAATTGCCATATCCACCCGAAATGACAGGTGTCAGCAAAACGGAATCTCCGGTACATAAGCTTGTGGTGAACCCATCTACCTGAAGCGGCTCCGCTGTATCGTTGATGTTGAATTCGTAAAAGCTGGTCAACCCTCCACCATTGCACGCCGCAAGGTTGAGGATCTCCATTTCCACAGATTCTGGACCCTCTGACACACCATCTAGAACTGCCGAGATGCTAAATTCTTGCGTGGACACATTGGGAGGGAATGTGACCGTGGTCGGCAGCGCGGTGTAGTCCACACCGTAGGTAGACGTCCCTGAATACACAATTTCAATGCTCTCTTCCAAATTCAAATTGGTTTCCAGCGGACGGCTAAAGACCATGGTGGCCGTTCCACAATCTTCATAGAGTACCGGTGGGTTGTTTACCACATCCGCCCCCACGTCGATGTTCAGGTTAATGTCTACCACCGCATTTGACTCGAAAGTCTCAGAACCTAAAATCACCATCGAGGTCAAATAATCATCTGTGCCATCCCCAATGGCCAGTTTAATGTGGTACGTAGCACCACACTCCAAATCATTGTATGCAGCCGTCAGGACAGTTGTATAACCCCGCATACAAATTCCATCGAGATTGGTGTTTTCTATGAAATATTGAGTGTTCTGAATACCGTTTACTGAACTCACCGTGATCGGCAACAGGCCTGCTCCAGCAGGATCAGGTATGCCCGCAATATTGACTGCATTGTTTGCATATGGACCGTTGATACCTGGACCGCTCAAATAGAATCCAAAAGCATCATTCCATATTGTATTCACGTAAAACCCTCCGGGATTATTCGGGTCGGATGGATACTCACTAGATGCAAAAATGTAATCGAATGACATAGAGTCTCCTGCCGCCACAAAGTCAAACTCCAAGATGCACACATCATTGATAGCTGTGGGCGGATCAAAGCCATAATAGTTCGCAACAAAAACTGCATCAGAAAGCAAATCTGCCTCGCCAGTTACTCCGATGTTTTCCAGGAATCCATCAAAAGTGCAATCGCCACCTGTATCAGGAATTAATTGCGAGGTTGGACCGCAACTCATGACAAGGCCATCACTGATGGGGAAATTAGCTGGTGTAAACCCCTCCAAATGTCCCAGCTGCTCAGGAAAACCAGTAAACGTGAAATTGGATGCCGTGATGCCCGAACCCAGAAGGATATCAGAGATATATTCTTGTGGGGTCAGACCTGTAGTAACTGTTTGCCCAAAAACATAGCCCCCCCCTGCGAGAAAGGCGGTCAGAGTTATGAGCTTAACGACGAATGAATCCATAATAGAGCTTGTGGTGGCCGAATATAGGACGACAAAAAAGGCGAAAGGTTGCGCACCTTTCGCCTTTAAAGACAACATTCTCTGAACGAGATGGGAATTGGATCTCTCCTCAGTTCACTGCGAACTCAGAGAGCTCTTCTCTCAAACGCTTTCGGGCGTGGAAAATGCGGCTCTTCACAGTACCCATAGGGATGTCCAATTCCTCTGCGATTTCATCGTAATGGAAGCCGTCGAGAAACATTGAAAATGGACGGCGGAAATCGTACTTCAATCGAGAAATGGCGGATTGGATGTCGTCGATGTTAATCAAAGACGTCACTGAATCGTGATGATAGTCTTGACCTGAGTTCAGGAAGTACTGGTTCTCCGTCTGGTCGACAATGGTATTCTGAAAGCGCTTCTTCTTGTAGTTGTTGATGAAGATGTTGCGCATGATCGTATACAACCACCCCTTAATGTTGGTCCCTTCCTTGAAATTGTTCTTGTAACGCAGCGCTTTCACGAACGTTTCTTGAACCAAATCATTGGCGTCATCGCGGTCCCGTGTGAAACCCATGGCAAATCCTGAAAGGAACTCCTGGTGACTGGTCAGGAGATTGTTGAATTCGATTGTGGACATGTGTTCAATGTTGTGGACCAAAGATTAAACAAAATCTTCGCCGTCACAATTTTCTGTTCATCTTTTTTTCTTTAACGATAAACAAAACCCCTCATTTGCCCGGTTTTAGGGCAATATGTTTAACCCAACAGCCCAAAGTGTTGACAAGATAAGGTGGTATAAACGGGGGGGGGGAGGGAATCAGGTGCTGAGGAGCGCCCCGATCAAGGATTGACCGTCTCCGTGCAACTGCACGCTGGGGTCCGGAGTGTCCACATTGGCAAAGACCCTGCCTGCCAAATGGAATTTGAGGTTTGTACCCGAGGCTTCTCTCAACACCCTGCGCAGGTAATCTGGAACACCGTTCTCTGCCGGGTAAGTCGTGCAATATGCCACGCACTTCAATTCGGGGAACTGGGTCGTCATTTGGACCAAATCCTCCAGGGGTACGGATTGACCCAGAAATAAGCTGCGGTATCCTGCCTTGCGCAGCAGGAAGTGAACCATCATCAAGCTGATGTCATGTATTTCACGTTCTGGTAAGAACAACGCAAATACATCATCATTGTAACCCGATTCTACAGGAGGCAGCTCATCCACCGCCCTGAACAACCGCTGCCGGATCAGATTGCTCACAAAGTGCTCATGCGCAGGGCAAATGGCACTGGTGAGCCAAAGCATTCCAATTTCTCCCATGAACGGGAGGTACAGCCTGAGCATCAAATCGCTCAGTCCACTTTGGTCTTCGTAGGTCTTGGAGACGCTTCGGAACAACTGCTCATCGAAATTGAGCATGCTGATTTTCAGCATTCCCATCCAATGGTCTTCACTCGAGCCAGACGTGCCGAGGCTTCTAATGGCCGCTTTGATTTCCCGCTCCTCCATGGAAGCAATTCTTGAAATCTTGTGGCCGTTTTGGTTCAGCAATCCAACGTTGAGAAGACGCTTTAAATCTTCTGAACTGTAGAACCTAATGTTGGTGGAAGTGCGTCGGGGACTCAGCAATCCGTAGCGCTGTTCCCAAGCGCGAATGGTGTGCGCTTTTATCCCCGTAAAATGTTCGAGGTCCTTGATTGAGAATTCTTGCACAGCTGCTGACACGTATGACAAACACCTAACTGGGACGTTTGTTCTCCTGCAAGATGAAGCGAACCGTAATTTTGGCAGACCCCCAGACATAGCCCCTATGCCCACAATCCAACTTTTCGAAGACGGACCCTGCAATCAGCTGCATCCTTTTCACCTTATCGATGGTGTACAGGGCATCCGATTTGGAGCCTTCACGCAGCAGGAACGCTGGCATTTGATGCTCCCCTCCCTAAATGTCGGTGTCCCTGACACAGCCAAGCTCAAAGTCAATGCACGCTGGGTTCCTGAAGAATCCGCCCGTCCGATTCTTGCAGCATTAAAGCCCGGTGAGAAACTGGTGCAAGGGAAAGATGTACTCGCGGTCTTTGATGGCGAAGAGGACAGCAACACGACCCGCGTGGAAGCATCCCCCCATCAAACCTTGCTCTGCAATGCCAATGAGCTGTTTGGACTTCTTGGCGACCGAATCAACCTCGATGTAGAGGCCCTGAAGGATCAATGGTCCCTCCAGCCTTTTAGCGCCTCCCCCCCCACTTTCGTTTTTGGTCCACTCGGCGCGTTTTTGGTCAGCTCCACAGCGGACATCAAAGCGGCCACAGTAGACGTTACATCAGGGCCCGTCATTGTGGGACCTGGGGCTGTCATAGAAGCTGGCGCACATCTCAAAGGCCCACTGATCATTGGCGAAGGTGCCACCATTCGCATGGGAGGGCGGATATCGGGACCCACCACCATTGGTCCCCATTGCAAAGTGGGCGGTGAAGTCTCCAATGTCAATTTCCAAGGTTGGGCGAACAAAGCACATGATGGCTTCTTGGGCAACAGCGTTATTGGACGCTGGTGCAATCTGGGAGCGGGCACGGAGTCCAGCAATCTGAAGAACACCTACGGAGAAGTGCGGCAATGGAATGCCCAAAGCCAAAGCATTCAAGGCACAGGATTGCAGTTCTGCGGCTTGCTCATGGGAGACCACAGCAAATGTGGCATTGGTACTACGTTTAATACGGGTACGGTAGTGGACCCTGCCAGCGCCATTTTTGATGCCGGATTCCCTCCTAAACACCTTCCTGCTTTCAGTTGGTACAATGCACGCACGTCCAACATGGAGATACAAGACCTGGACCGCATGCTCGCTACTGCTGAAAAGGTCATGGCCCGGCGTGGGGTGAACATGACCGCTATCCAACGTGACACATTGACACAATTGCACGCTGCACGCATTGCCGCGGGCTGAATCTCTGCCAACTTGACCCCATTCATTCTGTCCCGGACCAGTGGCCCGGTTTTAGCCCATTGAGACGCGATGCAAAAAAAACAACCGTTTCCACAGCTTCTGAGCGACGAATCTGAAGACCATGTGAGCATTCCCCTCCTCAGTTCTGAGGACGAAGCGGCCATGGAGCTAGAGGACACACCAGAGGTGCTGCCCATACTGCCTTTGCGCAATACTGTGCTGTTTCCCGGGGTTGTTCTGCCCATCAACGTGGGCCGAGACCAGAGCCTTCAACTGCTCAAAGATGCCCACAAGGGTGGTCTGGACATCGGTGTCATGACCCAGCTTGATGGAGAAATTGAAAACCCAGAACAGGGAGACCTCCACGAGGTCGGTACAGTGGCCAGCATCATGAAAATGCTCAGGATGCCCGACGGTTCTAATACCGTCATCATTCAAGGCAAGAAGCGCTGCTCCATGGGGGAAGTGATCGAGACTGAGCCCTACATGAAAGCCAAAATCACACCGTTCCCGGATGCCGAGGACGAGTGGGATGACAAGGACCGTGAGGCCCATCAGCAGAGTTTGCAGGAAATGAGCATGGAGGTCATCCAGAACAGTCCTAACATTCCATCAGAAGCAGCCATCGCCATTAAAAACATTGACTCTTTGCGGTTCTTGGTGCATTTCATTGCCTCCAACATGAACGCGGAGAAGGAACAAAAGCAAAACCTTCTGGAGGTTCCTGGGCTCAAAGCCCGGGTGGAAAATGTCATGGAACTCCTCGGTGAGGAACTCCAAGTTCTCGAACTCAAAAATGACATCCAAAGCAGGGTCAAGACCGACATTGAGAAACAGCAGAGGGAGTTCTTTCTGCACCAGCAGATGAAGCAAATCCAAGAAGAACTTGGATCTGACCCGCACAAAGAAGACATCGCAGGCAAGAAAGCCAGGGCCGAAGTCAAAGACTGGCCTGAGAAAGTGGCGGAAACCTTTGTAAAAGAGCTCGGGAAATTAGAGCGCATGAACACCCAAAGTGCGGAATACAGCGTGCAATCCAACTACCTGGACTTGCTGCTGGACCTGCCTTGGAACATCACTTCCGAAGACAACTTCGACCTGGGCCATGCCCAGGAGATTTTGGATGCAGACCATTATGGATTGGAGAAAGTCAAGGAGCGCATCATTGAGCACCTGGCTGTCCTCAAGCTGAAAGGAGACATGAAGTCCCCGATCATCTGCTTGTACGGTCCTCCTGGAGTAGGAAAGACCTCCCTGGGGAAATCCATCGCAGAGGCCTTGGGCAGGGAGTATGTGCGCATGTCGCTGGGCGGATTGCGGGACGAAGCGGAAATCCGTGGGCACCGCAAGACTTACATCGGCGCTATGCCCGGTCGGATCATTCAAAACCTCAAGAAGTCGGGCACTTCAAATCCTTTATTTGTGCTCGACGAAATCGATAAGCTGAGTAGGGACGTCCACGGTGATCCGTCTTCAGCCATGCTCGAAGTCTTAGACCCTGAGCAAAACAGCACCTTCTACGACAATTACCTCGAGTTGGACTACGACCTTTCTAAGGTCATGTTTCTGGCCACATCAAACTCCTTGGCCACCATTCAACCCGCACTTCGGGACCGCATGGAAATCATTGAGGTCACAGGATACACCGTGGAAGAAAAAGTCCAGATTGCCAAGCGACATCTCATCAATAAGCATGTCAACGAAACAGGCATTACGGAGGATCAAATTGAAATTCCGGACGAGACCTTAGAAAAAATCTGCGCCGAGTACACCAACGAAAGTGGCGTGCGTGGGCTGGACAAGCGCATCGCCAAAGTGGTCCGCCACCGAGCGGTGCAAGTGGCCATGGATGTCAAGCACAGCACTTCAATTGCACCAGAAGAACTGATAGACATTTTGGGGCCCTCTCACGAAAAAGAACGCTACGAAGGCAATGACGTCGCAGGTGTGGTTACAGGGTTGGCGTGGACACCTGCTGGTGGGGACATCCTTTTCATTGAGACGAGCTTGGTGCGCGGAAAGGGCAAACTGACCCTTACTGGAAACCTGGGAGACGTGATGAAGGAGAGCGCAGTGATTGCATTGCAGTACCTCAAGGCACATGCTTCTGAACTCGATCTTGACCCCAAAGTATTTAACACTTGGGATGTGCACGTGCACGTTCCTGCGGGGGCCATTCCAAAGGATGGACCTTCTGCCGGCATCACCATGCTCACGGCTTTGGCTTCTGTATTTACCCAGCGGAAAGTGCGAAAATTCCTCGCCATGACAGGCGAAATCACACTTCGTGGCCAGGTGTTGCCCGTAGGGGGCATCAAAGAAAAAATCTTGGCCGCCCGCCGCGCTGGCATTCAAGAAATTGTCCTCTGTGAAACCAACAAGAAGCACGTTGAAGACATCCAGGCACGATACATCAAAGGTCTGCGTTTCCATTATGTAAAAACCATGACTGAAGTCGTTGAACGGGCTTTGCTCAAGGAAAAAGTGAACAACCCTAAACACATTACCCCCAGCGAATGAGCCTCAGAGCTGCCTGTGCTTTATTGAGTTTGATGGGGGGAACCCTGATGTGGGTTCCATCGTGGTCTTGGGGTCAATCTGTCCCCAGACCTGGACTTTTGGATCTCCCTTTGTCTGCTCGTTTTGCAGGATCTGCAGAAAGCATGGGGGCTCCTTTACAGGCCCAATTGGGAGACGCTTTGGGACAGGCTTCGCTGATTGACTCTACCCACGATGGCCAGCTGCATTTGGCCTACGTCGATTATTTCGCAGGTACAGCCATGTCATCCGCGCTTTACGCGCGCCAACCTGAGCAACGGAAGTGGTTGTGGCACACTGGGCTGCGCAATCTGGGATATGGCACATTTACCGGACGCGACCCTGTAGGGGTGGAAACGGGCAGCTTTTCTGCTTCTGATGTGGCTTGGGTCAGTGGCATCAGTGTGCCTTTGGACACCAACCTCACTGTGGCCACCACCCTTTGGGCAGGCCAAAGTGGCTTGGCAGAGCGTCGTTCTGCTTTTGCCCAAGTGGACATATCGGCCAACTATTACCGCAGAGACCGCCAATTGCGGTTGGCAGTAATGTGGCGCCCTTGGGGAGGCATGCGCACTTCCAATGCTGCTGGAAGCAGCGGCAGGTTCAGTCCAGACATGCGCATGTCCCTCACCAAGGGATTCCAGAATGCCCCTTTTGTCTTCTACACCACCTATGATGAAATGCAGCAATGGGACCTGGCGCCAGAAGGTTACTACGACGATTCCATTGACCCCTTGACAGGTGATACCCTCTCTTCTGGGACTTGGGCCTTTGGCGACCGATTGCTGCGACACCTCGCCATCGGAACCGGACTGAAAATCAGCGAAAATCTAGGGTTTCGGTTCGGGTATCACCACCGGCGCAGACAAGAACTGCGTCTGGCCAATGCCCCCGGAACAGCAGGTTTCGCATGGGGTATAGACTTCAAAGTCAGACGGTTTCACCTTGCGGTTGCCCGGAACACATACCATACTGCAGGAGCATCCACACACCTCAGCATTCGCACCAGACTCACCGAGCGGTGAGCACGCGCTGCATGGTTAACTTCGGTCGAGATTACACCCTTCTCTCCAGTGACATGAAACGCATCAGCATTGCCATAGACGGACTCAGCGCATCGGGCAAGAGCACCTTGGCCCAAAGCCTGGCAAAAGCGTTGAATTACATCTACATAGACACTGGTGCTATGTACCGTGCGGTGACCTTGTTCGCTCTGAGAGAAAAGTTGGTAGACCACGACAGCAACTTGGATGAAGAGGGCATGATTCGGGCCTTACCTCGGGTTTATTTGACCTTTCGGTTCAATCCGGGTGCGGGCAGGAGTGAAATCTGCCTCAATGGCCGAAATGTCGAAAAAGAAGTTCGGAGCCACGAAGTTTCTCGTCAGGTCAGCGTGGTCGCGCGCCTCCCTGAAGTGAGGGAGAAACTGGTCATTGCACAGCGCCGCATTGGAGAATCTGGGGGTGTTGTCATGGACGGTCGTGACATTGGTACCGTCGTACTGCCCAATGCTGAGCTTAAATTTTTCATGACAGCAAGCATACAGGCCCGCGGAGAACGGAGGCATGCAGAGCTTGCCCGCCGAGGCCGGGCTGTGGATCTCAAGGATGTGGTCTCCAACCTCGAAGAGCGCGACCGCATCGACAGCACGCGCGACCACAGTCCTCTGACGCAAGCCGAAGATGCCATTGTCATTGACAACAGCGACCTCTCCATTGAGCAGCAATTCGACCACATGATGGCCTGTGTGCAACACGTGCTCAATGCGTAGGACACCGTTTTGGGCCATACTGATCCTTGCGCCCGTCCTGTTTAGCTGTCATCCCGGTGAGGCCCAATCAGAAGGGCCCACAGCAATAAGGCCCGCGTTCTTAAATGGCGACACCGCATCTGCAATGGCGGTCATGGATAGCATGACGCTGCGTGAGCGGGTTTCCCAGCTGATGATGGTCCCCCTTTATTCCAAGCCTGGAGAGCCTGAATCCAAAATCGGTGTGCGCCAAGCGATTGAAAAATGGGGCATTGGCGGTGTGATTGCCATGCAGGGCGATACGCTGACCACCCGCCGCAACCTCAACGAGTTGGACAGTGTCTCCTCATCTGTAACCGGCTTAGACCTGCTGACGGCCATGGATGCGGAATGGGGCGCAGGTATGCGGCTTCCCGATGGCATAGCATTCCCAAAGGCGATGGCAATGGGAGCCACAGAAAATGAAGCCTTGGTTCAGAGGGCCGGGCTTGCGGCCGGTCAAGAGCTCCGCCGATTGGGCATTGACATCGATTTCGCGCCAGTAGCGGACGTCAACAGCAACCCTGCCAACCCTGTGATAGGAAACCGATCATTTGGTTCAAGGCCTGAGATGGTCGGCGCTCTGGCATCGGCATGGGCTGATGGGTTGCGCCAAGCTGGTGTCATGTCTGTGGGCAAGCACTTCCCCGGCCACGGCGATGCAGACCTTGACTCTCACTTGGCCTTGCCTGTGATTTCCTCCAACCTCCAGACGCTCTATGCGGTTGAACTCCCCCCCTTCCAAACGCTGATACAGCGAGGCGTTGACGGCATGATGACCGCCCACCTCGATGTGCCCGCATTGGACTCCACCACGGGGCTTCCCACTTCCCTCTCCCCCCTTGTGATCCAGGACCTGCTGCTGGACTCTTTGGGTTTTGAAGGGCTTGTTTTTACGGATGCCCTCACCATGGCCGGCGCCGCAGACCCTGTACCTCCGGGCACACGTGAAGTGGCCGCCCTCAGAGCGGGCAACGACGTCCTGCTTTTTCCTTCTGATCCGAGCTTGGTGTTGGACAGCATCGAGGCCGCCCTTGTGCGTGGAACGCTCGACACCTCCCGGATCAATGAGGCTTGTCTCAAAGTCTTGCTCGCCAAACAATGGGCGAAAAGCGAACCCACTCCACTTTCCGAAACCGACCTGCGCGGCCTACAAGAGGAAATCCGTGGACACATGCTGGTTCGTTTGGGCACAGGACGCACGCTTGAACCCGGCATCAAAACGGCCTTGGTGGTGGTGGGCAATCGCGGTGCAGCTGCAGAACGCAGGCTAAGGCTCACTTTTCCTGACCTCAAAGTCATCCGCAAAGGCAAAGGCTCCATTGGGAAAGAAGACCGAACCCGCATTGCTGCCGGTATAGCCGACTGCCCACAAGTGGTCCTGGCTTTTGTGGATGAGAGCAACCGACCCGCCCGAAACTTTGGACTTCCCGAGGGGGCAAATGCATTGCTCAGTGCACTGTCACAAGGGGATCATCGCTTGTATGTCTCACTGTTCACTAGCCCTTATGCCTTGACATTCCTGGACCCCGCCCCATCCCGAGAGTGGCTGGTGGCCCACCACGAAGACCCCTTGACCCAAGAAGCCGCCATGGCCGCTTTGTGCGGTGAAGGAGCTGCCCTGGGAAAACTGCCAGTAGATGTTGGGGTGTGGAACGCTGGGCAGGGAAGCCCTACTGCTGCCGTGCGTTTGCCCCGATCGCACCCCTCCCCTCCCATGGTGGAGATGGGATTGAGGCTGGACAGCTTGGCCGCCGCAGCCGTCGACCTCTCTTCCACACCGGGTCTGCGCATTCTGGTCGTGGTAGACGACAGCATCCGCTACGATGGTGCCCATGGCCAATTGGGAGACGCGGCGAAAACGCCTGTTCAGAGGCACCATGTTTACGACCTGGCTTCGATCACCAAAGTGGCCACCTCCACCCTATTGACCATGATGTCTGTTGAGAAGGGGGTGTTCACTTTGGAGCAACCGCTTTCAGCACTATTGCCTGCAGACGACGGTGCACCCTTGAACCCTGAGTTGGGCCAAAGAACCTTGCAGGATGTCCTGGCGCACCGCTCGGGCCTTCCAGCTTGGATTCCTTTTTATGTAGACTTGGTGGCCCATGAAGACTCTCTGGGGGGTGTTCTAAGTTCAGAACCGGTTCCGGGCTGGATTCCATTGTGTGAAGGTCAATGCATGCACCCCATGTGGTGTGACTCTATTCGACGCACGGTCAGGGCCATCGAGCCCAAGCCCACCGGCCAGTACCGCTACAGCGATGTGGGCTATTACTTGCTCAAAGACATCCTCGAATCCCAATGGAATCTGTCGTTGGAAAAGCTGGCCGACAGCCTGATCCACCGCCCTTTGGGCTTGAAGCACATGGGATACCAACCGCTTGAATGGGCCCGAATGGAAGACATTGCTCCGACCGAATTGGACACCACTTTTCGTTCGGCTTGGGTGCGTGGCGCTGTTCACGACCCCGGTGCTGCAATGCTTGGCGGGGTTGCAGGTCATGCCGGATTGTTTTCCGATGCGCACGACTTGGCACTGTTGATGGAAGTGATGCGCATGGGCGGGACCCGAAACGGCATTCAATTGGTGAACCCTTCGACAGTGGCCCGATTTACTTCGCGCGCCTTTCCTGCTGAAGACAACCGTCGTGGACTGGGATGGGACAAACCGGGATTGGAAGAGGATACAGGCGCCAGTGGCAATGCCGGCTCATGGTCGAGTTTCGGCCACAGCGGATTCACAGGAACCTTGGCATGGACCGATCCTGAGGCGGGCTGGACGGCGGTCATATTGGGCAACCGAATCTGCCCTGACGCCACCAATCGCATCTTCATCGATGAAGACATCCGGACGAAAGCGCTCGGGATCATTGAAGATGCTGTGCAAAGTCCCCGTAGATTCATTGAACCCGGGCCTTCGGTTGGCCCACGATAGTACATTGCACACATGAGGATTGGAATGGTATGTTACCCCACATTTGGGGGAAGCGGTGTGGTCGCAACGGAGCTGGGCAAGGCCCTCGCTGCAAATGGCCATGAGGTCCACTTCATTACTTACGACCAGCCTGTTCGCCTGGGCAGCTTTAGGCCCAATGTCTTTTATCACGAAGTCAGAATTTCCCAGTACCCGCTGTTTGACTACCCTCCCTATGAGTTGGTACTCGCCTCCAAAATGGTAGAGGTTGTCCGCCAGCAAAACTTAGACCTGCTGCATGTGCACTACGCCATTCCCCATGCCTCCAGCGCCTACATGGCCAAGCGGATCCTCGCCGAAGAAGGACGGCATCTCCCGGTAGTCACCACCTTGCACGGCACGGACATCACCTTGCTCGGCAAGGATCCTGGGTTTGAACCGGTGATTTCATTTGCCATCAACCAAAGCGACGCTGTGACGGCCGTTAGCACCAGTTTGCGCAGCGACACCTACAAGCTGTTTGGCATCAACAAGGACATTGAAGTGGTGCCCAATTTCATTTGCCCCGCCCATTTTGAGGCGCTGCAAGGACACGACCGCAGCGAGTTCGTGGCCGAAGGCGAACATTTGCTGTGCCACATTTCGAATTTCCGTCCGGTGAAAAGGGTCGCAGACGTAATCAATACGTTCGCTTTGCTCGCCCAACGTATGCCGGTAAAGCTCCTGATGGTGGGCGATGGACCAGACCGCTCCGAAGCGGAACGTTTGGGGCGTGAACTCGGCATTGACGGACAGGTCTTCTTTCTTGGGAAGCTCAAAAACCCCTTGGAAGCATTGGCCATCTCCGATTTGTTTTTGCTGCCCTCCGAAAGCGAAAGTTTTGGGCTTGCGGCATTGGAAGCCATGGCATGCGGCATCCCTGTTGTGGCCACGGAAGCTGGTGGCCTTCCGGAGGTCATCCGCCATGGAGTGAGTGGCATGTTGGCCCCCATTGGAGATGTAGAGAAAATGGCAGACCACGCAGAGTTCCTGCTGGATCCCCAGCACCATGACAAATTCAAGCAACAGGCATTGAAGCGTGCCGCGGCGTTTGATCTCGCGCGGGTACTCCCCGAATATTTGAGGATTTACGATGGGGTACTTGCCCCACAATCCGCCAATTGATGGGAACCCGACTGGAAAAGCCCAAGGGCAACATAGGCGCTCGCGTGACCTATGAATGGCAAGACCGCGGAACTGAAGCCGAACAATTGCAGGTTAGCATCACGCAAGGAACCACTGCATCCAACATGGCCATGCTCTCTGTTTGGATGGTGCTGTGGCTCGGCTTAGAAGCCGCCGTTTTGTATTTCTGGCTCCAAGGCTCTTCAGAAGGCAATGCTGCCGTGGGATACGCCATTTATTCGGCCTTCTGGGCCTTCTTTGCGTTTCGCATTGGAAAGGTGTTGATCTGGCGAATGCGCGGAAGAGAGGTCATTACTGTGGACCGAAGGGGCATTTCTATCGCCTTGGTTTTTGGCCAAAGGGGCTTGCCAGACTTCTTTGCCCATGGCGCCTACAAAGGGCTGTCCCGGATTGAAGAAAACCCCACGCAAATCCTGCGCACCTTTGAGAAGGCCTTTTGGTCCATGGGTGGAGAAACGCTGCAATTCAGTGGTGGAAAGCGCACCATGGTCTTTGGAAAACAGCTCTCGGACCGCGATGCGGATGGGCTCCTGCGACTGATGCGCCCGGCCACCCAACGGCTTTCAAGAAAAGCCGATTCAGCCTGAGACCAGCGCCCTAACCGCTGCAGCATAGCCTTCGAGGCCAAGCCCGCAGATCACGCCCTGGCATACGGGGCTTAGTAAGCTTACATGTCGAAACTCCTCTCTGGCGTGAACGTTGGTGATGTGCACTTCGACAACCGGCGCATCAATGGAAGCCACGGCGTCTCGCAGGGCCACTGACGTGTGGGTGTACCCTCCTGCATTGAGGATCACCCCTCCTCCGTCAAACCCTATGGAATGCAAGTGGTCGATCAACCCTCCTTCTACGTTGGATTGAAAATAGGTGAGCTCAATTTCAGGGAATTGCTTGCGTAAAACCTCGAGGTATGCCTCGAATGAGGTATGGCCATATTTGTCGGGTTCCCTCTGACCCAACAGGTTCAGATTCGGTCCATTGACAATGTGAACGGCGTGTTTCATGTGTGATCAGGCCAAGGCCACTTCTTCGTGTGCATCTACAAACAAGATGTTGCCAATGCCATGGTGCGCCTCGAACAACTTCACCCCTTCGCGTCGGATGTCGGCGTCATTGAAACCGATGAAGGTCAGGTCTGCAAATATGCTGCGCTCGTCAATCAGAGCCTCCTTGAGGTCACCGGGCATCTGCTCGACCATTTCGATGTTTTGCTCACTCACAGGAATTCGACCCGCTTGAATCAATTCCCGCAGCGCCTCCTCTCTTTTGGCCCGGTCACCATCCCGGTAGATCGAAAACACCTGGATGTTCGAATCCCTCCAATCGGGGTGCCCTTGTAGCACATACGCCATGAGGATCATCAAATTCGCATTGGCGGAATCTTCAGGCGTGATCCAGATGTGAATGGAACGCCGCTCTCCAAAACCCCGAAAGCTTGACCGCAATAGGCAAAGGTCCAGGTTGGAGCCGCGAAGAAGGTCATAGTTCGTGACCAATTCTTGCGCGCTTTGGGGTTGCTCGTCGATGTATTCGAGGAGAATGGCATTGTTGCCTTGACCACTGATACCGGGAAGCTGCACGCTTTGGGCGATGGCCGAGGTGTATGATGGCGAGACAATGGTCGACACGCTCACCCGGCTCTTGACGGCCTTTCCCAAGTCGGCCAATCCTTGCTTTGCGCGGATGGAACTGCGGAACGTGCGGGCATCGAGCCTTCCCTCAATCAGGTGAACGTAGGTGCCGAAACCTTGTCGGTGGGCGAGCCAGCGCACCATGTCAAAGGCTCCCGGTCTTCGGAAAGTGTCCTTGCTCACCCCAAGCACCATGGGGCGCCAATCCTTCCTGTCGAGTTCAGCAGAGTCACGGCGCTGCAAAATGAGCTGGAGTTGGCGCGAGAGCTGGAAGAGCATGCCCCTAAAAAGGGCCACCATGCCGCGTTCTCCGCGGCGGGCCAGCCCACTGTAAATGCCCACCATGATCACCAAGCTTCCCAGTGCATAGCTGAAGTTCATCAGGAACATCAGGTAAAAACAGGTGACCGCACCAATCAAGCTCAACAACCAATGGGAGCGGAAGGTCGGACGGTAACTGGGACTGGCTGCAAAATGCTCGAACAAGCTCACCAAGCAAATGGCGCCGTACGTGACCATAAAAAACATGGAGATGATCTCCGCCACGGCATTGATGTCTCCCAATGAGACGAAAACAAACCCGATGACACAAGTGACGATGGAGGCGATGACCGGCTCGTTGTCAGACTTGCGGCCCCTTTTCAGCCTCAAGCCTATGGCCTTGGGAAAAATGCGGTCCAAGGCCAGGGCCTGCAGGGTGCGGGGGGCAATGATGACGCTTCCGAGTGCACTGGAAATGGCCGCTGCAGCCAATCCGATTGGAATCAAAGGCGGCCAGATCGCAATGGACTCCATGTAAAGCTGGTCTGAAGCCAACTGCTCAGGGGTCGCACTCACCCAGAATTTCAATGCCACAATGATGTACACCACAATGCCGGTAACCGTTGCCCACAGGGTCCCCCGGGGAATGGCGCGGGCGGGCTCCTTCAAATCACCACTCAGCCCCAATCCTGCCGCAATTCCAGTAAATGCCGGGAAAATGAACGTGAAGACCTCGATGAAGGAATAGCGCTCAATGGTTCGCCCATCTGCGGTGATGAAGGATGCGTCAATGGTGCGTAAAATGTCCAATTCGCCCTGAGGCTGGCCGGTCCCGAAGAAAAAACTAAGCAAGGCCACGACCAATACCGCCACCACGCCATACAGGGCTTTGACCCCTACTTGCGCTCCCTTGGTCAACATGAGCAAGGTCAACAATGTCATGAAGCCATAATTCACCTGCCACGGCGCAATCACAATGCCCCGGCTCACTTCGAGCCATTCCAGCAGGTCCCGCGTGGACACGGTAAAGGCAATGATGTAAAAGGCCACACTGATGGCTTGGCTCAGGAAAAGTGCAATGCCAATGGCGCCGCCGATGGACAAGCCAAATGAGCGGCTGATCATGTAATAGGCCCCGCCTCCTTCTACTTTCTGGTTGGTGGCAATCTCTGCCACTGCCAAGGCTGTAGGGATGGTAACCAGATGCCCCAAGACGATGATCGCCATGGTCCAGAGCAAGCCCACATGTGCGACTGCAAACCCAAAACGCAGAAACAAGATGGCACCGAGGATTGTCGAGATGGCCGTCATGAAAACGGCAAACGTCCCAAGTCCTTTTTCCTGCATGCTGTGAAAATAGTCCTCGGCGCCTTTGTGTTCGTCTCCTGAGGGTTCATCCGCGCCATCAGTTTTCACGAATTCACCACCATTCTTGCTCTATGAGGGATTACATCAATCCATTACCGGTACTGTGCGGAGCAGGGAGAGCCCGTAAAACCGTGCCCCATGAATTTTTCTTACCCCCCATCACATCTGCTCATCGTTCTTATGGCCCTCATCGCATGGCCCTGCCTCATTGCTGGTCAGTCTTGTCCAGCCGCCCCGCCCGTAACACCTCCGTGGCTTTCATACCCTTCACTGCCTTTTCGACACGTGGCCTTGACTGGCTCTGGGCAACGGGCAGCCAACGTTTACACGATGGATTTGGGCACCGCGTTGGGCAGGCCTTTTGTTTTTGTCGAAGGCATTGACTTTGGACTCACCAACACCTCGTCTTACCTGCAATTGGGTGATTTTGGATGGGCTGCCTTCAATGGCTGCTCGCCCGATCAATACCCCATGATGGCCAACATGCCCGTTTTGTTGGACTCGCTCATAACGCGGGGTTTCCATCCTGTCTTGGTCGATTTCGAGGAAGGAGCGGGTGACATCTTTGCCAATGCCGAGCTGCTTGTTGATGTGCTTGCCCATCTCAATGAGTACAAGACGGACGCCCGACCGATCGTACTCGGTGGCGCCAGTATGGGAGGACAAATTGCCCGGATTGCCCTGACGTTGATGGAAAATGACGGCGAGCCGCATTGTGCCCAGCTCTATCTAAGTTTAGACAGTCCACACCGCGGCGCGAACATTCCCATTGGCCTTCAACAGATGATTGGGGCATTGAACTCCAGCGGTGGCGCGGTTGTGCCTCTTTCTAACGCTTTGTCTTCACCAGCAGCCCGTCAATTGCTGTTAAAGCAAAGGCTACCCTTGTATCCCAGGGCGAATTACCAAGACAGTTTAGACGCCCTTGGATGGCCAGAATCGTGCCGGAACATTGGGATTGCCAATGGAGGACTTGGGCCAGTCGCAGATCAGAGTCAGCCGCTGTTGGATTACGAGTATGCCATCCTCTCTACAGAAGTCGTGGGCGACATCGGAGGACTTCTGGACCTTGAAATTTATGCCGATCCAGGTGCGCCGACCCATCCACTGGCCTGGCCTGCTGCGCCCGTTACGAGTCTCCTCGAAATGCCCTCGGGCGGAGGCTGGCCATGGCCACTGGACTTGAGCGTCGGCCACGATGAGATGGGCAATGCATTGTGGGGCGGATCTCTGGATGTCATGCCTGGCGGCACCCGTCCTTCCCTGCGTCAATTCGCTGAAGCCTTCAATGCTGCGCTCGAACAAATGGACCTGCCTTGGCCCCTCGTGATTCCTGTGATCGAGGCGGGGCAATATCAACCCCTGCACAGCTTTATCCCCACAGGCAGCGCCCTAGGTGCAGCTCCTCCGTGGTACGGCCTGTCCGCGGAGCAATTGACCGAAGCCTCCCCCTTTGATGAGGTTCACTTGGGCGACATCAACCAGCCACACAGCGAAGTCAACCCTGCGAACATTCAATTCGTAATGGAGCAATTGGATTACACCGAATGCCCCATTCTGCCAGGAAACCTTGAGGAAGAGGTGGTCCTCAATGCATCGGGCGACTGGTTCTTGCCACCACTTCATGTGCTGCAGCGGCTGTGTTTGCAATCCGCTGGCATGGAGTTCGGCGAATCTGCAGCCGAGCCCAACTCTCATGGTATGTTTGAAATTCAACCTTGCCCGGGCTACCTGTCCGTTGCCTCAGGTGGCATCCTTGAACTGGGAGGAGGTCTGCCTTCTGACATGTCTACTGCCCAACTGATCGTGCGTTCGGGAAGCACACTCCAGATTCACGGTCAGCTCACACTGCACCCCGGCAGTGAACTCGTGCTCGAACCCGGGGCCACTTTGCAGATTTCGGGCGGCATTGTTGACCAAAGGCCACACTCTATCGTAAGGGCACTACCCGGCAGTATCATCCATTCCGAAGGCATGGTCATTTGGACACAGGCCTACGACAGCGGATTCTTTCTCGATGCAGCTGTGCACCTCTCTGCAGACGGCATTTGGAACCACCACCTTGAGCCTCAATCCCGTTTGTGGACTGCGGCGCAATGCCAATTTCAATTGGATGCAGAAGCCCATATGTCCATTCAGGCCCTTGAAGACGAGACGCACTGGATCTTGCAACCCGGCGCCACCGTCGACATCCAAGGAGAGGGTTCATGGCATCAAGAACGCTCCGGACTTCGGCTTCTTGGGGGAGCCTTGTGGGAGTCCAACATGTCGGAGGAGGTCCGCTTTGAGGATACACAGTGGATTGGAATCGAGGACGACTCCATCCATATTCATGGGCCGCTTTGGTTGCAAAACCTTGAGGGATCCACGATCAACCTGGCGCACCAGCAAGACGATTGCCGGATGGAACACTGCTCTTTTCAAGGAGGCTCTACCCTTCTGGACCACAACAAGGTCCGATGGAGATCCTGTGTCTTTGAAGCGCACCCAGTCACGCATGATTTTTTGGGCCCCGAGCCAGCGCACCTCATCGAAAACTGCCGGTTTATCGGCGCAGATGTCGGGCTGAACATATCCGGCCCAGGCCGCATCAGAATTGAAGACAGTGAATTTGACGCGCACGTTACAGGACTTATGGCCTCCACGGCAAGGGTAGAATTGGGTTGTTGTGCCTTTGCCTCCAATGACATCGCCATGTTCGCCAACAAGGCCCTTCTCGTCATGCAGCCCGAAGGCGGCGGCGGGTGGAACACCTTTGAGGACAATGACGTTCACATGAAGTTCCAACAAGCCCCCTTTCCTGAGCTGGAAGAGGGAGCCAACCATTTTGGCCAACCCTACTCTGGATGGGCCACAGGCTCCATCAACACCCTGTGCAACGGCAACGGGCTGGACTGGATGATCACCGGCCAGAGCTGGGACTGGCCGTTAGGTTGGCCTCAAATACAGAGTGGGCTGTGGGCTTGGAACCCAGGTGGTTCCCAAAACTGCCCCATAGCCGCCATTGACCTGGGGCCTATTCTGCCAAAAGAATGCGGCGAAGGCCGAAAAAAACGCAGGGAGTAATCCCGCTCAGTCCGCAATCTCAAAGGTTTCCAAAACCCAAATGTCATGGGTAATGGAGCGGTTGTTTTTGAAATAATAGACCCCGTGCTTGGCTACAGTCTTGCGGTAAACGTTGACTTCATTCTCAACCCGGACTGTGCGTTCTATGATGAGGGCATTGCCCTCTTCATAGCTGCGCTCTTCTACCCCTTGGCGAATGCCTTCTTTGGCCGGGACTTCAAGGTAATCCTCGGCTGTAGGAGCACTTCCGGATTCTTTTGCCTGCACTTTTCTCAAGGCTGCGGCAGACCGAATAGAGGCTTCTCCAGCAGCAAAAATTTTGGCCTGCGCGTCCACCCTTTCAACTTTTTGAATGTCAGACCAGCGGCCCAACCGTCGGATCGACTCACCCTCTCCGACTCTTCTGTGTTCAGCTGCCTTGCGTTCGATTTCATCAAAACGCATGATCCGAGCATCTACAGATGCCAACCTGAGGTCCCGGTTAAAGTTCGCATAGGCCGCAAGCATGCGATCCAAAGAGTCCACAAACACCGCATAACGCTTGGTCCGGTCCGCCAAATTGGTTCGGTTCAGCTTGTCCTTTCTGGTGAGTGAAATGAAGCGGTCGCGCCGACCGGCATTTCCCATCGCTGCCCAATCTTTTTCTTGCTCTTGGTGGCGGGTGGTCCTCACTTCGAGATCAACCACTCTGTCAGAGCGGTAACCCGAATGAGAGGCTTCTAAAGCTTCATGCGTGGTCGTCTGTTCACGCACATCCGCATACGAAGATTGACGGCGGGTATCACTGTTGCTCAGCCAAACTTGACTCAATTCCTCTTGACGCTCCGAACGCGCATAAACCGCCAGTCCCCTTGCCCGAATCTCTGACTCAAGCGCATCTCGATAATAAGCTTCTGCATCATCCTCCTTCACATTTTGCATGGCCAAAACATAGTTTCGGCTTCTGTCAAGGCCTGCATCAGACGCCGCCTTGCGTTGCTCATTCTTGCGCGTTTCGGACTCCAAAGCGGCGAGCCTTTCTTCCTCCAAAATTTGTGCTTGCTCCAGCTCCATGGCTGCCGTTGCATCTGCCACAGCCTTGGCATTGGCTTCATTTTCTGCGACCAAAGCATCGCGGTCGATTTCCAGATTCAAGTCCATCGAACTTTCTTCCTCAGGCTGCATTGAAGCCAAGCGGCGCAGCCTGTTCTTTGGATAGCGTTCTTCAGGACGCAATTCCAAAGCCGCCGAATACGCTGCTTCTGCTGTCGCCCAATCCTCTGAATCAAAGGCCTCGTCGCCGCGGCGAATCTGGTCTTCATATTCTCGGTTCAATGCATCGCCGCTGTCGTCTGCATTGTCTGGCACTTCCACGGGCTTCTCCTCTCCCAACTCAACAATCAAACCTTCGGACTCCGCGGCTCGCATGCGCGGGTAAACCTCATCGGGCATGACTTCGGAGGCCTGCTCGTACATGGTTTTGGCCCGAACAAAGTCTTGGCTATCAAAGTTTCGGTCCGCCTTTTCAATCAGATCCTCATACCGTTGCATGCGCCGCTCATCTTCTGCTGATGCAGCATCTTCAGACTTCCGAAGCCGGCGAATTTCAGCGAGATTGTCCTTGGGGGCGCGCTCTGCTGGCTTCAATTCAGAAGCCCGCTCAAAGGCGGCCTCGGCTTCATCCCAAGCCTGTTGCCCGAATGCAGCTTGGCCTTCAGCCATGGCCGACTCAAAGGCGACATCTTCTTCTGAGTCCTCCTCAGTGGCAGTAGCTGCGTCAATGTCTGCCAACAAATCTTTGGGCTCCTGCTCATCTGGGAAAATGCCACTTGCAGCTTCAAAAGCCCGCGTTGCTGTGACCCAGTCCTCCCTGCGCATGGCCATTTTCCCTTCCCGCATCTGGGCGTCGTAATCACTACGCGCCTCAGCTTCTTCTTCGGCGGCAGCCAAATTCTCCTGTGCTTCAGCCAGCATGTTCTCCGCGCGGGCATCCCCTGGGAGAACCGACAATGCCCGATCGAGCCAATTGATGCTTTGCGCCCAGCGCTCACGGCCGAATTCTACTTCGGCTTTCCGCATGTGCTCCTCGTACTCCTTATTTGAAGCCGCTTCGTCCCCCCCGCCAGCAGCCGCTTCGAGTGCGTCGTCAATTTCAGACTGCATGCGTGAGGTGTAGGGCAAATCCCAGGACAATTGCTCCTTGCTGGGGTCAAACGCGACCTTGCCAATGGGCTGTTCCAACAAACTCTCATCGAAGCCTGGAGGAATTTCAAACATGCTCATTTCTACTGTGAGATAGAAAGGACGTTCTCTAAATGCTTCCGGGATACTCGATGTTTGAAGTTCCACCTTTCTCGGACTCAAGTCCCCCATGGTGAACCTCAATTCATAGTCCGCACCATGGTCCAAAGACAGGTTGTATTTGCCGCTGGCCAATGTGGAGACCGCATCATAAGGCTGGCCATTCCGCAGCACCTCGACTTGGACCCCAGCCAATTTTCTGTTGCTGTCTTTGTCACGGACGGTTCCATCGACTTCGATGCTTCCTTGCGAAAACACCAGTATGGGCAACATCAACGACACCAGTGCCAACCACTGGAGCGTCTGAATTTTATATATGCTGGGCTTCTTGGCCATCTTTGTTACTTACAGGTCTGCCTCCTTCGAAGTACGGAAAAACCTACCGACTAGTGAAGGCTTGAACTGACTGTATTACGCAAAAGTATGCCCATAGGATACTGGGAAAGTGAACATTTGCTCGCACCGGCTGACTTAACCGTCATCGGCGCAGGCATTGTGGGCATGAGCACGGCCCTTCATTACAAGGCTTTGCACCCCCATGACCGGGTGCGCATCATCGAGCGCGATGTCCTCGGTGAGGGCGGCACAACGCGCAATGCGGGTTTTGCATGTTTCGGAGGTCCCGGCGAATGGCTCGATGACCTTGAGACTTTAGGGCAATCAAAATGGCTTGAGTTGATCCGCTTGCGCGCAGAGGGGTTGCGCGCACTGATCGAACTTCTCGGCGAGAAGGCCTTGGGACTAGAATGGTCAGGAGGTTGGGAGCTTTTTGCCGCATCTCCTTCGGGCAAGAAACGCAGCGATGAAGCCGGTCAAAACCTCGCTCTGCTCAACGATGCCGTTCAGCCTTTGATGGCCTCTATTCTGGGCCACTTGGCCCCAAACCCGCTCGACACCCCTGCCCTCATCTACAGCCCTTCCCGCGCAGCGCAGTTCGGAGCCCATTCTTGCATCCACCTTCCATGGGAGGGAATGTTGCACACAGGCCGCATGGTCAGTGCGTTCCACAGAGCATTGCAGGTTGCGGACATCCAATGCTTGAACGGCTGCACCGCTTCGTCGCTTGAAGCCCCAAGCGCGCCAGATGGCCCATGGAGCATCTGCACTCCTCGGGGTGTATTGGAGAGCAAAAGCATCGCCATCTGTACCAATGGCTTCGCCAAAGAAGTGCTACCCGAAGCCGAAGTGGCCCCTGCACCCAACCGCGTATTGGTGGTGAGGCCTGTTCAGATGCCCCCTCAAGGAGCTTACCACATCGAAGATGGCTATCTCTACTTCAGAACCTTGCCCGATGGCCATGTGCTGTTTGGCGGGGGCAGGCACTTTGGGGTTGAATTGCCCCCCTTTCCCCAACGCGATGAAAAGGCTGAAGCCCGATGGGATGCATTGTTGGAATCGGCAGCTGCGCAATGGCTTGGTCCCATTGACTCGGTCTCCCACCGGTGGACAGGCTGGCTCGGTGTAGGATCAGACAGGGAACCTCTGATTGGGAGCACTGCCCTTGGTTTGCACCATGCCGTGAGAATGGGAGGCATGGGGGTCGCCATGGGATGTGGCCTCGGCCTTCAGCTGGCCCTGAACATCAGTGCCGAAGGACACAACAAGGGCCAACGGTAACCTTTAGCACCTGCAGCGCGTATGGGGCGTGAATACCGCCTCATGTTGATCTCTACTTCCCTCCCCTCCCATGGTACCCAGCACCTCTTGGTACTGGTTGCTGTTGCGCTTTTCCTGCCCTTATGGGTCATGGCACAATCCACAGGTTCGCAGCATGTGAGCCAGCCGGGCTCTGGAATTCATGCTGGATGGCAAATGGGGCCCGTAGCGCTCCACACCGAGCGGCACCAGTCATACGGAACCCACAATCTGGGCAACACGGGATATGGTCAAGCGTTGACCATTCAGACGGCATTGAATGGTCCATGGGAAGTTGAAATGAAAGCAGCCCGGAGCTCCATTGTGATGGATGATGGGGCCATGCGCGGCTGGAAGACCGAGGTGCAATCCGGCACAGTCATGGTCAACTGGGTATGGGAAGCCGCAGGATCTAGGCGGGATGCACACACCCGTTTCGCCACCATTTCAAAAGGGTTTCAGCCATTTATTGGCATTGGGGTGTCCCACATAGACCATGTTATGAAGCAGGATTTGGAGGACGCCTTTGGGCGCGAATACCACCTCTGGTCGGACGGAACATTGCGCGATATTGATGAGGCCGGCGACCATGGTGGCAACGCCAACATTCTTCGCCGCGACTACACCTACGAGAGTGATGTGGTCCAAGCAGAAGGTGCTCGTGGCCCAGGCCGATCTCTGGCCATCCCCGCTCAAATTGGCATCAGACTCGATGTCAGTCCAAGGGTGCGAGCGCGCATGGGCATAGGAGGTTGGCTCGGCCTGACCGACGCATTGGACGATCAGGTTTCGGGACGGGCGCTCTCTGGCGATGCCCTGGCCAGCGGATTCTTTGGTTTGGGCATCCGCTTGGGCCGGTTAAAGAAAAAGCCAGCCGCAGCCCCCGTCATCCCCGGAGTCTCTGCGGAAGACGCAGCCCTCCTTGCCTCGATGGACACTGACCGTGATGGCATTAGCAACCTCCATGACCGCTGCCCAGGCACCGATTCCGGTGTAGAAGTGGATGCCTCTGGGTGCCCTGTGGATACCGATGGCGATGGTTATGCTGACTACAAGGACGCAGAAATAAACTCACCTCACATCGATGTAGATGGACGTGGTGTGGCCCTCACTCTGGGCGAAGGCCAAGACAACCATTCCTCAACCGATAAATCGGGCTGGGATGTCGTAACCGGCCGGGTCACTTCTGATGACCGCACACAGTACACCCTGAACATTCCCACACCTGCTGAAGGATGGACGCTCGCCGAACAACACACCCTTTTGGCGTTTGAGCATTTGTCAGAATCGGAAAACGGCATGAAAGTCAAGGTCAGCGCCGACCCTCGTGAAGCAGGGCGGGCCGCTCATGCCGTTCGTGCGGCAGGCCTGGATGCAGAATTGATTGCTCCTGAAATTGAATCCCCTTCAGACGCAGTTGGTGGTGAGGCAACAGAGGATGCAGTTGAAATGGGCCACTTCAGGGTTCAAATGGGGGCATATCGCACCCCTGACCCTGCCGCATTGAATGCCCTTTTCGAAGGTCTTGAAGTCTTGAGGTTCAAGGGTGAAGACGGATTGTTGAGGATTGTGAGCCCCACCTTTGAAGACCGATCTGAAGCGTTGGCCTATCAGGTTCAACTCACAGCGCGGGGCTTCACTGGCGCCTTTGTCACAGAACATGCCCCTGATGGGACTTCAACAGCCCCGTCCTCAGGTCAAGCCCAACCTGAAGATGACGCACCACTTGCTCCGCAGTTTGACCCTGCCAAAATTGAATTTCGCATTCAACTCGGTGCTTTGAAAACCGAAATGGGGGTCGACGCCATGGACGGACTGCTGCACTTGGGCGACATCGAACACCGCAGCACCACCGGATGGCACCGTTACTTGCATGGTCGTTTTTCCAGCGCAGCTGAAGCCCGTCAGGAGCTCCCCATGCTGCTTGAGGCAGGATTTGAAGACGCTTTTGTTGTGGGTGATGTGGCCGGCCGGATCATTCCGGTCGCCGAAGCAGAAATCCTCCTCAATCAAGACTGACGGCCTGACGGGCAGCGATGGCCTCTGCAACGCGGATGCCATCCATTGCTGCAGAGGCAATGCCCCCGGCATAGCCTGCGCCTTCCCCGCACGGATAGAGTCCGGGAGCGCCTTCCATTTCGAGGGTAGCCTTGTCGCGTGTCATCCGAACCGGACTTGAAGTGCGGCTCTCAGGCGCCACGACGATGGCATCGGGATGAATGTACCCTGGCATTTTCCGGTCAAAATCAAGGATGCCGGCGATCAAACGTTCCACGATAAATGGAGGCAACAAAGCGGTCAAGTCCACTGAGGTCAATCCGGACAAATAACTACATGGTGGCAGGTCCTTTGATCGCTTTCGAGCGACAAAATCTGCCAGCCTCTGGGCAGGCGCGCGCTGGTCACCACCGGCAGCTTCACTGCAAGCGCGCTCCACAGCCCGCTGGAATTCCAAGGCGCCCAATGCCCCGTGGTGGCCCAGGGCATCCAAGTCTGCCTCACTCACCGTAGTCACAATGCCGCTGTTGGCCCATGGATTGTTGCGCTTAGAAGGGCTCCATCCATTGGTGACCACCTCTCCATCCTCGGTAGCACAGGGTGCAATGACCCCACCGGGGCACATGCAAAATGAAAACACACCACCTCCTTCTGTTTGGGTAACCAAAGAATAAGCCGCCGGAGGCAGACCGAGGTCGTCGGCCAAAGCTGCATCCCGAAGTCTGTATTGTCGGGTATTGACCCAAGACTGGGGATGCTCAATCCGAACGCCCAGCGCAAAAGGTTTGCGTTCAACCTGCAATCCATCCTGCTGCATCCATTCAAATACATCCCTTGCGCCATGACCTGTGGCCACTACAACAGCCGCAGCGGCAACGCGCCCCTCTGCAGTGATCACGCCCTGCACAGCACCAGAAGCCTCCCGGTCCACCCCCGTCACCCTGCATTGAAAGCGAACCTCTCCTCCACAGGAAATAATGCGCTCGCGCATGCCCGAGATGATCGCGGGCAATTTATTGGTGCCAATGTGCGGATGGGTATCGACCAAGATGTCTTGTTCTGCACCGTGTTCGACCATCCAGCCCAGCACTTTGCGCCAACTGCCGCGCTTTTTGGCCCGCGTGTAGAGCTTGCCATCTGAATAGGTGCCCGCACCGCCTTCTCCGAAGCAGTAATTGGAATCCGGATCCACTTTGCCTTTTCGAATCAATTGAACGAGGTCTCGTCTCCGCTCCCTGACCTCCTTTCCCCGTTCGATCACGATGGGCTTGAACCCCAGTTCAATCAGCCTCAAGGCACAGTACAAACCTGCAGGACCGGCACCTACAACCACCACCGGTTGGGCACCTGCAACATTTTTCCACTCCCCCTTGACGAAGGAAAGTTCCTCCACTTCGACCCCGACTATCAACTCGACCACAGCAGGCCTTCTTCGTGCATCTAGGCTGCGCTTTAAAACGGTAAACTGCTTGCAATCAATGCCCTGCTGCTTCAACGCTGCAGCAATGGCTTCAGGGTCTCGGGACGCCTGAGGTGAAAGGCGGACCATTGCAGTGGCAGCTGCTTCGGGGTCTGGGGAAGGTCCTGATGTGGCGCTGTTCATTTCCGCGGGCAAAATACGCCCAGCAGCTACTGCGAGACGGACAAAGGGGCAGTTAGATTTGTGGCAATGGCCCCTACTCAGGTTCCCGAATTGCACATCGAAGACCGTGGCATCGCCCCCGATGTCATGCTTCAATTGCTCGATCACATCCTGTTGCCCAGGCTGATCGAAGAAAAAATGCTCAGCCTGTTGCGGCAAGGGCGCATCAGCAAATGGTTCTCTGGCATGGGCCAAGAGGCCATTTCAGTGGGTTGCGCTGCAGCCTTGGATTCCGATGAGGTGATCCTGCCCATGCACCGGAATTTGGGGGTCTTCACCACACGTGACGTGAGTCTCACTCAATTGTTTGCCCAATTCCAAGGCAAGGCCTCTGGATTCACACAGGGCCACGATCGGAGCTTTCACTTTGGTTCAATGGACCACCACATTGTGGGTATGATCAGCCACCTGGGTCCTCAATTGGGGATTGCGGACGGCATTGCTTTGGCTTCCAAAAACCGCGGCAGCGGCAAGGCGACACTGGTATTTACAGGAGATGGGGGCACCAGCGAAGGCGACTTTCACGAGGCCTTGAACGTAGCGAGCGTCTGGGAACTCCCCGTGCTGTTTTGCATCGAAAGCAACCACTGGGGATTGTCTACCCCCAGCAGTCAGCAATTCCGTTGTGCTCAATTCATAGACAAGGCCGCAGGCTATGGCATCCCAGAAGAAGATGCCATCCGGGTCAATGGAAATGACATTTTAGAGGTCTATGACACCGTGCGCAAGGCAGCCGCCTCCATCCGGAAAAACCCGCGGCCCATTATGTTGGAGTTTGACACATTCCGGCGCAGGGGACACGAGGAAGCGAGTGGAACCAAGTACTACCCAGAAGGCATCATCGAAGCATGGGAACAGCGAGACCCCGTTGACCGCTATGTAGAATTTCTCACCGACAAGGGGCACATCACTGCAGAGGAAGTCGAAGCCCGCAAAGCGGATATACAAAAGGCCATTGCCACTGCACTCAAGGCCGCTGAATCTGAGCCAGAGGTGGTGGCCGATGCGGACCATGAGGTGGAACGCTTGTTCCGCAGAGACGCACCTGCCCTTCGCGCACCTGGCTCGGAAACGAAAGAGCTGAGGTTCATCGACGCCATTTCAGAAGGGCTCTCCACAGCGATGGAACGTCACGATGAGCTCGTTTTGATGGGGCAAGACATCGGACATTACGGAGGTGTATTCAAAGTGACCGATGGTTTCGTTGATCGCTTTGGAGAAGACAGGGTGCGCAACACCCCCTTGTGCGAGAGTGCCATTATTGGATCTGGCCTGGGCCTTTCCATTGCAGGAATGAAGGCCATGGTAGAAATGCAGTTCGCTGATTTTGTGACCTGCGGATTCAATCAAATCGTCAACAACCTCGCCAAATTGCACTGGCGTTGGGGACAACAAGCCGACGTCGTGGTGCGCATGCCCACGGGAGGCGGTGTGGCGGCCGGACCCTTTCACAGCCAATCCAATGAGGCTTGGTTCTTTCATGTGCCCGGACTCATGATCGCCTACCCGGCATTCCCTGAGGATGCCAAAGGCCTGCTCGCCACGGCTTTTGACACCCCTAACCCCGTTTTGTTCTTCGAACACAAGGCCCTGTACCGCAGCCTCAGTGGAGAAGTCCCTACCAATGACTACAGCCTGCCCTTTGGCAAGGCCCGTCTGATGGGTACCCCTGATGATGCCCTTGTCGTCACTTACGGTATGGGCGTCCATTGGGCCCTTGAAGAAGCCGAGCGGATGCGCAGCCAAGGCTTGGGACAGATTGGTGTTTTGGACCTCAGAACGCTCGCCCCATTGGATTGGGAAGCTGTTTTTGAGGCCTCAACTCAAGCCGGTCGCGTATTGGTTTTGCATGAGGACAACCTGACAGGAGGCATCGGTGCAGAAATTGCTGCGCGGGTCCAAGAATCGTGTTTTGCCTACCTCGACGCCCCCGTGTCGCGTGTGGCTTCACTGGACACCCCCATTCCTTTTGCCCCCAACCTCGAAGCCGAATACCTTCCACGTCAAAGGCTGACCGCTGCCCTTGAGGCGCTCTTGGCATACTGATCGGATCTTTTCCACAGAACACGCACATCGCCGATTGGCGTTGAACTCCATGCTACTTTGACCGCATGGCTAAGGGTGAAACAGAGCGTGCTATTCGAAGTGTACTCTTTGACGTGCTCGATCAATGTGCCCGGCAAATGGATTCTGCTCCCAACAATCGGGCGTATCAACCCGTCGCCTATGCGGTGCACGCTGCCCTGGAAGACTTCGAAAGACAGTTCGCCAAAACCAGCCTCGACGACAATCACCACCACCAGTTGTTCAGGCGGGCGCAGGACATGGCGTTAGAATGGTTGCTCACCATTCAGGACCTCCAACGTGAGGCCCCATTTGCAGAAGGCCTAGAAACCTTGCCTACCTGGAACAGCAGCAAAACGTCCACAGGATCCTTGCCCAAAAACGTTTGATCAACGGCGGCGCATCACCTGTTGGGGATTCTTGATGGCCTGCTCGATGGTGCGGATGTCTGCCTTGAGCATGCCTTTCTTATCCAAGCGTTTGGCCTGAACAATGAGGGCTTTGGCCTCCTTTGTGCGCCGCTTCGAACTCTGGATGGCTGCGAGGTTCAACATCACAGCAGCCTTCTCTTCATCCCGCTTCAAGCCCACTTCCAATGCCTTACGGAATGCCTTTTCGGCTTCGGGTAAGCTAAACTCAAGCAGCAGGTTCCCTTGAAGAAACCAATACTGCCCGCGGTTGCGCGGCCACAAGTGCTTGGGGTTGATTCCCGCCAATACTTCGCGCGCCTTGTCCATCTTTTGCTGCTGGATTCGAAAAGCCACCAGCACCATCCTCAAGCTGCGCGCGGCACTCAGGCCAAAGACAACAGCCAACAATACCATGCCGATGCCACTGCCGGTGTATCCCGTCATGAAGCATTGGACGGCATAAGCCAAGGCCCCAGCGGCCAAAGCAATCTTGAGAATACGGGAGTCGAATGGGATGCGCATGTTGGACAGGGTACTTACAGCGGTGATGACCGGTTGCGAAACTAACGCGCCTGCCGCATAGATGGCATAAATTCGCAGCTTAGGAGTGCACCAAAAATGAACCTCATCCGTTTCCGCGTGATCATCGACATCGAAGAAGACGTCTTTCGGGACATCCTCATCGGCAAGTCAGCACCGCTCGAGGACCTGCACCGCGGCATTCTCGCTGCTTTTGACTTTGGTGAAGGAGAAATGGCTTCGTTTTTTCAATCTGACGAAGATTGGGGACGTGGACGTGAAGTGCCGCTCATGGACATGGGGGCCGACGACTCCGGAACTCCCTACCCTTCCATGCGCACTGTGGCTGTGGGTGACATGGTGGCAGCAGACAACGACCGCATGGTCTATGTCTATGACTTCTTGAGAATGTGGTGCTTCTACGTAGAAGTGGTGGGCATCGAGGAAGGGGACATTCCAGAGTATCCTTTGCTGGCCGAGGAATTTGGCACAGCGCCGGATCAGTATTCTAAGGAGGTCGACCTTTTGGATGGAATGGCTGAAGAGGCCCCTGAAGACGATGGTCCGTTGAAAACAGGTGACCCCGAATTGGACGCCTACCTCAATGAAGAAGAGGAAGATGAAGACGACGGCCCCAGCTTCACCTCGCTCGACGACTTGGACGAAGCAGCATATTGAATTCAACCCGAGGCCACATCCAACCGCGCGGAAATGCGCCCTTGCTCATCTCCATTGTGGGTCCGACAGCTGTGGGCAAGACGGGACTTTCTCTCGCCCTTGCGCAGGCGTTCAACGCTGAGATAGTTTCCGCGGACAGCCGCCAGTTTTACCGCGGAATTGCCATCGGAACTGCGCAGCCTTCAGCAGAGGAACGCGCCCTTGCACCGCACCATTTTGTCGATTTCTTGTCCCTTGATGAGGAATACAGTGCTGGACGGTTTGCGTCAGAGGCCATTGAATGGCTCCAAGGCTATTTTGAAAGGCGCTCTGCTCAAGGACTGCCCCGGGTAGCCATTCTGGTGGGCGGCAGCGGCCTCTATACCCAAGCGGTTCAGGACGGATTCGATGACATCCCGGCAGACCCAAAAGTGCGGGCAGCACTCAATGCACAGCATGCCGCAGAAGGGTTGGCTCCCTTGCTCGAAGAGCTCGAGCAGCTCGATCCTGAGCACCGCAAAATGGTCGACCCTTCGAATCCCCACAGGGTCATCCGCGCCTTGGAAGTGTGCCGCACTTCGGGCCAGACTTACACCGCGTTGAGAAAACAGCAGTCCGAAAGGCGGCACTGTCACCCCGGGGGTTGGTCGCGCTCTTCAGGACGTCCTTGGGACACCCTGACCATTGGTTTGGGGGCACCTCGATCCTTTTTGCACGACCGCATCAATGCACGTGCCCTGCACATGGTGGATTCTGGCTGGCTGGAAGAGGCGCGTGCGGTCATTCATATGCGCCATGTCAACGCCCTGAGAACCGTGGGGTACCCTGCGCTGTTTGAAGTTGTTGAGGGCACCATGGATATGGATACAGCAATAAGAAGAATTCAAGAAACCACCCGGCAATTTGCTCGGCGACAATTGACCTGGTTTCACCGCCAGTCCTGCGTGCAATGGGTCGATGCCCGGCAACCGGAGCGCGCCGTATCACTCGTACATGACTTTTTGAGACATGGCAGCCTCTAAAGCGCCTTCGGGACCTCAAAGGGGACTCGTGGGTTTCGATGATCAAACCATCGAAGACCTCGAATTTGCCGCCATCAGAAGGCTGTTGGAGGACCACTGTTCTTCTGACTCAGCGCGCAGAAAAGCCCAAACCTTGGTGCCCAGTGCCCACCGGCCTAGTGTGACCTCTGCCCTCTTGTCTACGGATGAATTGCGGCGCATCCGTGTCGAAGGTTACGCGTTTCCATCCCTTGTATTTGAGGAGATCCGAGGCGAAATCAAACTCCTCGAAGTCTCAGGCTCTGCCTTGACAGAGGCCGGTTTTATGAGGGTGTTGCAATGCACCCGCCTTGTCAATGACATCGTCAGTGCGTTGCAAGGACGCGAACGCGGATTCCCTCACCTGTGCGGCATGTTGGGGACGGTCAGCGAAAACAAAGAAATCGTCCAAGAAATAGAGGCCGTTTTCGACCCCAAAGGAGGGGTCCGCAGCCAAGCCTCTCCTGAATTGGCACGGATCCGCATCAACATGCAAACGGCACGCCGTCAGGTCAACCGGCTGTTCGACAAAGCCCTGCGGTCTTGCGCCAAACAAGGTTGGCTGGCCGATACTGCCGAAGGCTACCTCAATGAGCGGCGCGTCCTCGCTGTGGCCAGCACACACAAACGAAAAGTGCGGGGCTCTGCCCTGGGCACTTCCAAAACAGGTTCGGTCACCTTTATCGAACCAGCGGACTGCCACCAGGTCAACCATGAGCTGGAGATGCTCCGCGACGATGAGCGGAGAGAAATTGTGCGCATCCTCAGGGACTTGACCCAGCGCATTCGCAAACACACACCGCTGATCAAGGCCCAACAGCGCTTGCTGGTGCGCCTCGACTTCATCCAAGCGAAGGTGAAGCTGGCCCTGTCCATGGATGCCAGCATGCCCCACATCGTGAAGGACCTGCGCCTGGATTTGCTCAAGGCCCATCACCCCCTGCTGTTGATCGCCCACCGCAGCAAGGAACTGCCCGTAGAACCGCAGAACCTGACGCTTCATCAAGGACGCAGGATGCTGATCATCAGCGGCCCCAATGCAGGCGGAAAATCCATCACCCTCAAAATGGTGGGCCTGTTGCAGGCCATGGTCCAGAGTGGACTCCTGGTTCCCGTTCACCCCGACAGCGCATTCGGTTTGTTCAAACAAATTTTGACGGACATCGGGGACAACCAAAGCATCGAAAACCAACTCTCCACATACAGCTACCGGCTCAACAGAATGAAGGGGTTCCTTCACGGTGCGAACCGAAACAGCCTGCTGCTCTTGGATGAGTTTGGCACAGGAAGCGACCCCGAACTCGGTGGTGCCCTTGCAGAAGTGTTTTTTGAGGAGCTTTATAACCAAGGGGTTTTTGGCGTCATCACCACGCATTATGCCAACATCAAAACCCGCGCCACGGACATGCCCGAAGCGATCAATGGCAGCATGTTGTTCGACGCTGAAACCCTATCGCCTACCTACCATTTAGACCTCGGTCAACCCGGAAGCTCCTTCACCTTTGAAGTGGCAGAGCTCAATGGCATACCCGCCGACATCATCCACCGCGCCAAACAAAAACTCGACCCGCGAAAAGTGAGGCTCGACGGCCTCATCGCCTCCCTACAAAAAGAAAAAACGCGGCACGTCAAAATCACCGACCGCCAGCTCAAAGCAGAACATGCTGCGACAGAAGCGAAGCGCTCATTCGAGGATCGTGCGGCGCGCCTTGAGGAAAGGCAAGAGTCCGTTCAACGGGTTGGAAAAGACCAAAACGACGCGCTTGTGCGCGGCAAAAAACTGCAGCAGTTCATCGACCGGTTCACTTCGGGTCAGGCCAACAAACCGTTGCTGGAGGACATTCGCAAGTACCTGTCTGTTGAGGCCACCAAACAGACAGAAAAAGCCGATGCCGCAGCCCGTAAAAAGGCAGCAGCACAAGCGCAGAAGAAATCAAAGCGTACTAAACAACACACCGACCGCATCAATGTCGGCAGCACCGTTCGACTTAAAGAAGGCCGCCAAAGGGGTGAAGTCCTCGCTGTCAAAGGCCAAAAGGCCACCGTCGCATTTGGTGATTTCCGGACGCGCGTGGAGTTGGAAGACCTTGTTTGGGTGAGGTGATCAATCCAAGATCACCCTTCGGGTAACCTGAGCGCCATCGGACATGATTACGGTGACCAACACCAAACCTCGGGGGCAATCGCCCACCTCAAGGGTGGTGGCCCCTCCCCACCAAGGGGAAGTCTGCAAAATGCGTCCAGCAGCATCACGGACCACGACAGTGGCATCACCTGTCCATTCGCCCCTTGGCCAGCGGAGGTGCAGCACCTCACGGGCGGGATTGGGCTGAATGCGCAAGTCACGGGCCAAGGACATCTGTGCCACATCGGCCACATTCTCGCAGGCCTGAGCAGGCCCGCATGGAACGTCTGCATCGTCATCTGGGTAAGCCCCATGGAGCAACGTCGCACCACTTTGGGTGGGGTCCAACCACAGGTTTAGCTTCTCGTCATTGGGGTTGGGATTGTCGTCCCAGTGGTAAGACATCTTGCCGTAGTAGTCGGGCTCATCGGGCCCCGTTCCTTGCCCTACGCCGTTGTTTGTGCAGGCAGAGAGGCCGGCGGAAAGGGTGCCGATGGAAAGCCCCTCTTCATTGAACAGATGCGATCCAGATGAACCGCCTTCTGTCACCCCGTGATTGGTGATGGTTTCTATCCAATAAACCCTCCAATGCGAACCGAACGAACCTAAACTGATGCTCGATGTGTTCTGGGTGAAGGTGCTCACTTTCTTGACGTCTCCAGAAGGGTGGTGGATGCCCACTCCGCTGTTTGCGCCGGATCCGCTGGCGTCCCAACCTGCGTAGTACACGTCCCAGCTGGAAGGGATTTCATCCTCCACTTCGACCAGCAAAAAATCGGAGCCATCAAAATTGTTGCCTTGGATGTCGTCCGAATCGGCCAGACGGATCACACCGGTTCTGCGGCGGTTGAGGAATCCATTGCCTTCGCCACACTCCGGCCGCTCGTAATTGTAATACACCTTGAGCAGGGCAAACTCATCATCGGTGACCTCACTGGCACAGTGCAATGCAGTCAACATGTATTGGCGGCAGTCCAGCGCAGTTGTGTTGACCATGGCCCCGGAGCACAGGTAGGAACCGCCACTTTCAATGATGGAAAGGCGCACGGTCGCGTCCCTCTGGCACTCCCAGCCTACAATTTCTGGACATGCTACATCCACCTCGCAAGGCTGACTGCCACCACGTGCTCCATCTACGTCTCGAAACAAGCCCACTGCTCCTTCGATGTGCAGGCGAACCTGATCTGCTGTTCCATATGGCATGACCAAACGCAGCACAGCTGATTCTCCGGGCACGTCCCCTGTGGCCAGACGGCCATGGTCGTCATTGTCTCTGAAATCATAGGGACCTTCTTCCCAAGTGCCCGCTTCATTGGTCACCCACATTTGAACCCCCGGAGGCAAATGGAAATCGTCAAAATGAACCGCAATGCCCAAAGCTCCCGGCACCTTCACCGCGACAACGTGTGAGGTCGAATGCGCTTCGGGCCCCAAGGCTGCCCAATGCGGCAGCACGATTCCATAGAGGTGCTTGCCCAGCAGTTCTTCTTCTTTGTCTGCGCGCTCCCAAGCCCGGTCCACGTCCAAGGCCGGCAAAACAACTTCTTCACCCCATGATGCCAGAACCTCCTCAGGACAAGGCTGGAAATCTGTTTGACCCACAACACTGGCAGTCATTGTGATCAAGAATGCGGACAGCAGTCCGTGCAAAGCGTATGAATCAAACATCTTGTAGCAGGTTTTGAAGCGCGGTCTGCCCGCCAGCTTCATTGGCCAAGATAGCCGCGCCGATGCACCCGACCCATTTTTTTGGCATTTCTGCCAATGCAGAGGGACTGAGCCGCACACCCTCGCCCTTATCTTGCGAGCATGAGGAAAAACGCCATGAAATCGGCACTGGCTCCATGGATGATGATCGGCACCTTGCTGCTCACCACTGCTCCACTTTCGGCCCAAAAAGAAGTACAGGATCAAGGAGAGAAATTCAATACGCTCCTGTATTACATGAATCGGATGTACGTGGACTCGGTAGACCTCGATGGTCTTGTAGAGACCGCCATCCGGGGCATGCTCGAAGAGTTGGACCCTCACTCTGTGTACATCCCCTCTGAAGACCTCCAGCAAGCTGACGAGCCCCTCAATGGGAAGTTCGAGGGCATTGGTGTGCGCTTCAACATTATGAAGGACACCATCATGGTCGTCTCTACCATAGCGGGAGGCCCCAGTGAACGGCTGGGCATCTTGTCCGGCGACCGGATCGTAGAGGTGGATGGAGAGACCGTCGCAGGTGTAGGCATCCGCAACAAAGGGGTCATGGAAAAGCTGAAAGGCCCCAAGGGAACCCATGTCGATGTCGGCATCAAGCGCAGCAAGGTGGACGGCCTGATTTACTTTGACATCGAGCGCGATAAAATTCCGATTTACAGCGTCGACGCGTCCTACATGGTCGACAACCGCATCGGATACATCAAGGTCAACCGCTTCTCCAAAGAGACCATGTCCGAGCTCATTGAGGCTTTGGACAAATTGCAGGCCGATGGCATGAAAGACCTCATCCTCGACCTACAAGGAAATGGGGGTGGCATGCTCAACACAGCCATTGCCATGGGGGATGAGTTCCTGTCAGGTGACCGACTGATTGTTTACACCGATGGCCGCTCATTCCCAAGGGAGGACCGCATCGCTGAAGAAACAGGCCGATTCGAAAAAGGCCGTTTGGTGGTGTTGGTGGATGAATCCAGTGCGTCTGCAAGCGAAATCGTCAGCGGCGCCATTCAGGACTGGGACCGCGGACTGATTGTGGGCCGCAGAACCTTCGGCAAAGGTCTGGTTCAAAGGCCCGTTCGCCTCCCCGATGGTAGCGCCGTCCGATTGACCGTGCAGCAGTACTTCACACCTTCTGGAAGGTGCATCCAAAAGCCTTACGAAGATGGTGTGGATGCCTACCGAAGAGAGAAATACGAACGGTTCGAAAAAGGAGAATTGATGTCCCTGGACAGCTTGGATCTCCCCGACAGTCTGCGTTACAGCACCCTCATCATGAACCGCACTGTTTACGGTGGCGGGGGCATCCTCCCTGACGTCTTTGTCCCCATCGACACTTCGATGAACAGCGCCTATTTCACAGACTTGTTGCGGAAAGGACTGTTCAATCGGGCTGTTCTGGAATTCGTAGATGCCGACCGCAAGAGATTGGAAAGTGCATTGCCCGATCAGGATGACTATGTCTCTGACTACACCGTGAGTCAGGGACTGCTTGATCAGCTGATTGCCTTGGGCGAGGCAGAGGACATTCCTTTTGTAGAGGAAGACTGGAACACCAGTCTTCCTGCCATTTCGTTGCGACTCAAGGCCATTCTTGGCCGCAACATGTTCGATACAGCCACATTTTATGAAGTCTTTAACCCCATCAATCCAGTCTACCGGCGCGGAATTGATGTCCTAAAAGACGGCACTTACAAGGATTTCGGCATCGGCAACCGATAATTCACGCTACTGCACGGAACAACCTGTGCCCTTTGTGCACGGTCATCCTCGGGAGGACTTAATTTTACACCATACGACAACCCACAACATGAACATCCAACGTACCCTGGCAATGTTTGCCATCCCCATGCTGCTCGTCGCCTGTTCAAGCGAGAATGGAGGAGCGGGCGAAGAAACCGCCCCAGCCAACAGCGAAATGGCCACCGAAAAGGCGGCTCCAGAAGCAAAAATGGATCCCGCAGCTGATGCAGCCGAGGCGCCAGCCGAGACTGGTCCTTCCACCTCCATGACCTTTGCGGAGAACGCTTGGGATTTTGGCACCATCGATGAAGGCGACGCTGTCACGCACATCTTCACATTCACCAATACGGGCGACAATCCACTCATCATTGACCGCTGCAAGGGATCCTGTGGCTGCACTGTCCCAAAGTGTCCCAAAGAGCCCATTGCGCCAGGTGAAGAAGGTGAGATCGAGGTGAAGTTCAATTCCAAGGGGAAAAAGAACAAGCAGACCAAAACGGTCACGATCAATGCCAACACTGTTCCTGAGCAGACGCGCATCACGATTTCAGCAAACGTCACGCCTGCTCCGGCAGCGGACGGAGCTGGCAAATAATCTGCAACACACCCCATCAAAAAAGGCCCTCGATCGAGGGCCTTTTTTTGTGCTGCAACATTCAACAGATGTCCCTGGTGTTGTCCAGAAACCGGGACCTCAATTATTGAAGAAGGTGGTCGATCGCGTCGGCCAAAAGCCGGTCCTTGTCGGTCACAACGCGGCCTGCATCATGGGTGTGCAGTTCTATGCGCACATAACTGTACTCGTTGTGAAAACTGGGATGGTGGGCATGCTTCTCGGCCAGAAATGCCACACGTGTCATGAAGGTGAATGCTTCTTGAAAATCCTTAAATCGAAATTCCCTGACCAAACGGTTGTCCTTCTCGAGCCACATTTGTTGCGCTTTATGATGTGAAAGTAGCCCTGACAGCCGGGAATTGAATCCATTCAACGAATTTCGCATTCATGTCATCCCACAGTGCCCCACAGGCCCAACCCTCTCCCATTGGTTTTGCCCCGCCTTTTATAGATGAGGACACCATTGCTGCAGTAGAGCGCGTGCTGCGCTCAGGCTGGATCACGACGGGCCCAGAAACAGCCGCTTTTGAGCTAGAGCTGGCCCGTTTTGTGGGCGCCCCTCAAGTTGTGTGCGGTGGCTCGTGGACAGGTCTTGCCGGTGTCATTTTGGATTGGTTTGGCGTCGGGCCCGGAGACGAAGTCATACTGCCAGCTTACACGTATTGCGCCACCGCCAATGTGGTCTTGCACAGGGGAGCTACGCCGGTCTTGATCGACCTCCCCAGCGCAAATCTTCGGGATGGATTGAACATCACCTGGAACGAGGTCGAACCCTTGCTAACCCCACGCACCAAGGTGGTCATGCCCGTAGACATCGGAGGATGGCCTGCACCCTGCGGTGCATGGAAAACGGCGCTGACCAAATGGGTCGCTCAAAACGGCTTTGATGCAGGCCATCCCATGCAAGCAGCCTTGGGGCGCCCACTGCTCCTATCAGATGCCGCGCATTCCCTCGGGGCGATGACCCGTGGGGAATGTGTGGGGGCCGCCGCCGATGTCACCGTCTTTTCTTTTCATGCCGTCAAAAACATCACGACTGCTGAAGGCGGTGCAGCGGCCTTGTCTCTCCCACCGCCATTTGACAATGCCGAAGTGCACCGGACTTTAAAATCGCACTGCCTGCACGGTCAATCCAAAGACGCCGCCAGCAAATTCAACAGTACGGACAAGAATCCATGGCGCTATGACGTCACCCATCCCGGGTTCAAGTGCAACATGACCGACATTCAAGCGGCCATGGGGAGGGTCGCCTTGGACCGGTATCCCGCAGATTTGACGTACCGCATTCAATTGGCAGATCGGTATGACCACTTGCTTTCAGGTCAGCCTTCCATGGATCTGCCACAACGGAAAAGCGCCGATGGCACCAGTGCAGATCACCTCTACATCATTCAGTTAAAAGCGGGGCTTGCGGTCCACCGAGACGCCCTGATGCAGGCCTTGTCTGACCAAGGAATCTCCACCAACGTTCACTTTCCCCCATTGCCTCTGCTCACTGCATATGCGGACCGAGGCTTTGCGGCTAAAGACTGCCCCGAGGCCATCAAAACCTATGATGCGGCCATCAGTTTGCCCATTCACAGGCACATGTCGCTGGAAGACGTGGACCGTGTGGTAGGTGCTTTGACCTCCGCTATTGCAAAACTGACAGATCAACAGGCTTCATGAAGCGTGTATTTGACCTTTTAGCTGCGGTGGGACTGTTGGCCATCCTTGGCTTGCCCTTGCTGGCTGTGGCCACAGTTTTGCGGCTCAAACAAGGCCGTGGTGTCGTGTTCAGGCAACAGCGGGTGGGCAGGTATGGACAACCGTTCGAAATCCTCAAATTCCGGACCATGCGCCCTCAACAGCATGGTGACCCTGCCATCACTGCCGGTGAAAGCGATCTCCGCGTTACGGCCATTGGCGCTGTCCTGCGGCGCTTCCGCATCGATGAATGGCCCCAGTTGTGGAATGTCGTGAAAGGGGAAATGAGCATGGTCGGACCACGGCCGGAGGTACCTGAATTCGTGGACATGTCGGACTCCACATGGCCATTGATTCTCCAGGTTCGACCCGGCATTACTGGCCCAGACGCCCTTGCATTCAAAGATGAAGGCGACATCTTGGGTGCTGCTGCAGACCCTAAGGCCTGCTACCGACAGGACATCTTACCGCAGAAGATGGCCATTCAGGCCCGCTATGCGCAAGAGCGCAGCTTGGGAGGAGACGTAAAGGTGTTATTCCGCACGCTCGGCGCGCTGAGGGGATGAACACCCCTCCACAAAAAACAAAAGCTCGCGCATCCGTTCTGCCTGCTCCAATTGTTCTTCGCGCTCGAAGGCATAGGCCAAGTTTCCAATCAACCTTCTGACGACATCAATGGGGTGGCAAGGGCCACAGCTCTGTTGGTCCACTGGCAAGTCCAGGTGCCCCAAAAACGCATTGACTTCGTCGGGATGAATGACACCGCCTTTGTTGAAAGGATTGATGTAAAAGAGCACGCCACCGGGGCCTCCATCTTCGTTGAACTCCCCCAAATGTCCACCATCACAGTAGGCCAAGATGAAATGGTTCGGCAGGTTCACACCGTGTATGGGCAAAGCCAGCTCTTGGGCCAGTGCAAGGTAAAGCGCACCTAACGCCAGGGAATTGCCTTTGCGCTGGGCCAGCACTTCACGCGGCAAAGCATGTGCTGGTTTTGCTGCGCCACCTCGGGTGCCTTCGAAGCCATGGTGCTCAAAGAAAATCCGGTTGAACACCTTGACCTGCTCCAAAGCGGTCATGTCGTCATTGAGCTCCAGCCAAATGTCCTGCCTGACCCGTTCTACCGTTTCCTTGAGCTCCTGAATGGAACGCGTAGGATCGATGTAACGGTCCAAAAGCATCAAAGCCTCGGCCACATGGTGGTTCTCGGAGCCAATCCAATCGGCAAAACCACTCCTCACCTCTCCCGTTCCAAGATGGTCCAGCAGGGCCTTGGCACGGCTCAAGAAAACATCACCGTGGCCTTCTTCAGAAATGGCAGTGCGCAGCGGCCGCAAGGCAGGCTCGCCAATCTGCTCCAATTCTTGACGTACGGTGTGGTAGATGCCCTCATCGGGATCTTCCAACAGAGAAATCAACGCGGTGAGTTCTGTGACGCTCATTGTCTATCAGGTTCGCAGTGGCAAAGTAGTTCCGTGATTTGCGGCCTAATTTCGAAGCGTGGGTTCTTTTCCAAACGATCATGTGGATGCCACTCCGAATCCCAATTTCGGAGGCACTTCCAGCACCAATTCCAGCATCGGTGATGGGGCCCAAGGCCCCAGTAATGGCGCTCAAAATGAACCGACTGCCACTCCGGGAAGCGGTGCTATCGCGCCAGGTGCGCGGCCTTGGCGCTCGTACAGAAGGCCAGGAGTGCGCTTCAACGGCCCTCCTCCTGAAGAAGTAAAAAAAGAACTGGAGGCCGATCGGCGGCGCATTCAACAATCGCTGATTGTTACCATAGGCTGCCTTGTAATTGTGTGGGGTGCCTTTCTGATCAACCTGCAGTTCAACCTGGGACTCAACCGATTCGGCAACCGGCCACTGCGCACCGAAGGATTGGTGGGCGTGCTGTCTATGGCCTTTCTGCATGGCGGATGGGAACACATCTGGGGCAACACAGTCTCGTTTTTCACCCTGTCCTCCATGTTGCTGTATTTCTACCGGGGCATTGGACTCAAGGTGTTGTTTTGGACATGGTTGGGCAGCGGAGTATTGTTGTGGACAAGCGGAGCAAGTGGCAACCACATTGGACTCAGTGGAGTGGTCTATGCGCTGGCTGCCTTTCTTTTCTTAAGCGGTGTAATTCGCCGCCATGCCATATTGATGCGGGTCGCCCTTGTGGTCGTGTTTCTCTACGGCAGCATCGTCTGGGGTGTCTTTCCCATTGAAGTGGGCGTGAGCTGGCAGGGCCACCTCGCAGGGGCATTTGTAGGCGGCTTGCTGGCCGTAGTCTGGCGAAAAGAAGGACCTCAACCTCCACCCCTGCCCCCTGAAGAAGAGGAGTCAGAACTGGATGAAGCACTTCCGGGAATGGACGCTGACGTTGCCCATGGTGAGGCAGGAACTCTAAAAAGTCATGAGCCAGGCTCTGAACAGCGTGGCCCGCTTCCAGGTCTAGAAAACTGAAAGTCGTATGGGCGCACCAAACGCCCAATAAAAACCACTGCCTGTTAGGCGTTGAGCATCACGGGCATCACCAACATGAGGATGTCCTCACCGCTGTTCTCGCCGTCGTGTTGTGGACGGATAATGCCGGCACGGTTGGGTGCACTCAACTCCAAGGTGATCTGCTGGGCATCCAAATTGTTGAGCATGTCCAAAAGGAAGCGGCTGTTGAATCCGATTTCCATGTCATCACCGGCGTAGCTGCATGCCAAAGTCTCATGGGCTTCGTTCGCAAAATCAACATCCTCCGCACTGATTTTGAGGCTACTTCCTGCCAATGAAAGGCGGACCTGATGAGTGGTCTTGTTCGCGAAAATGGACACCCTGCGAATGCTGCGCTGAAAGTCCTTACGGTCAATGGTCATGCAGTTCGGGTTCTCCTTCGGAATGACCGCTTCATAGTTGGGGTACTTGCCCTCAATCAAGCGGCACACGAGGTCCATTTCTCCGTACTTGAAATGGGCATTGGCTTCGTTGAACGAAACCACCACCTCATCGGTCATAGGCAGCGTCCCCTTGAGCAGGTTCAACGGCTTCTTGGGAACGATCATCTCAGCATTCTCAGGCGCCGATGCATCGGTTCTGGCGTAACGCACCAAGCGGTGAGCATCCGTAGCAACGAAACTCAAATGGTCGTTGCGCAGCTCAAAGAAAATCCCACTCATCACAGGGCGAAGGTCATCGCTTCCTGCGGCGAAGAGGGTCCGTGAAACGGCCTCAGCCAAGGTGTCAGAATTCAAGGTCACAGAAGTGGCATCCTCGAGCTCTGGAGTTCGGGGAAACTCATCGGCGTGTGCGCCTGCCAGTTTGTACTTGCCTGCTTCACTGGTCAACTCCACACCACAAGTCTTGGCGTCCACCTTGAAGGTCAAAGGAAGATCCTCGAACGTCTTCAGGATGTCGAGCAACATTTTGGCAGGAATCGCAATTGCGCCCTCCTCCTCTGAAGTCACTTCGACCGCAGTGGTCATGGTGGTTTCAAGGTCGCTGGCGCTGATAGATGCCTTGCCCGGTTTGATGTCGAACAAGAAGTTGTCCAAGATGGGCAACGTGTTGCTGCTGTTGAGCACGCCACTGATGGCCTGAAGCTGGCGAAGTAAAGCGGTGCTGGATACGATAAACTGCATGCGGTTGATATAGGACATCGAAAATACCCTCGCGGGTATCGCCCACCACTCCTAAAACCCGTCACTTTTTCACAACTGATACACCGCAAGCCGACCACAAGGCGACTTTGACGAACATCGCCCTGCACCGTACATTGGAGCTATGAAGTTTCCCGCCACGTCCCCACTTATTGCAACTTGCCTCTTCGCCCTTCTCAGCATGCCTTTTTCTGCAGCTGCCCAAGCCGATGTGACGCCAGAGGCTGAGACCGTATTGACTGTGTTCGAAGGCCCTATGAGCCGGGAAGCGCTCAATGAGATGCGGTTGACCCTCTCCGAGCAAGGCGTGCGGTTGAATTACGGGAACTTCCAATTCCACCCACAGACCAATGAAATGATCGGCGCTGAGCTATCGATGGTGGTGGACGGCGTCAGCTTTAAGGAGTACGTGGAATTTGTTTCTCCAACCTGCTTTTTGCGCGTCACCAAAGAGTCGGGTTTCAGCCTCGAGGGCTGCTGACCTGTTCCATGGCCGCCAAAACGCGGTCTACTTCTAAGTCATTCCCGCACCGAAAGTGGCCCTTTGGGCAAAGGTTGTGGCCGTGCAATCCGCATGGCTTGCAATCCAAAGCACCTTCAGGCACCTCTACTTCTGCTGCCGTCCCGTTTGATTTCATGGCCGGCAATGCACCAAAACCAAAGCGAGGCGTGGTGCTGCAAAAAACGGCCACCACCGCGGTGTCTACTGCACCGGCCATGTGAAGCGGTGCGCTGTCATTGCTGACCACGAGTTCAGATTGTGCCATCAATGCCGCGGCCCCCAGCAAATTCAGGTCGCCTGCACACACTTTGGGTGCCACAACTCGGCATGCCTCGGCGATGCTCTTGAGCAAAGCTTGATCGCCTTTGCCTCCGAGCAAAATGACCGCTTGACCCGGGTGCATCTGCACCCAACGGTCCGCCAATTCTGCCCAATGAGACTGTGGCCAGCGCTTTGTCGCCCACACACTTGCCGGTGCTAGAACGAGTCCCCCTGATGGCCAGGCTTGAGCAGCTGCCCTGTGCTCGTGGCTCGGATGCAGCACTGGCCGGTCCAACATTGGATTCCACGCCCCGATGAAACGGGCGACCTGAGCGTGATTGCGCTCGGTTTCATGCCGCCCATCGCCAATGCCATGGGCCACCAACTTCTCTTTTGGAAATGGCCATTTCAATGAACCTTCGAACCCTGTCAAACAGGAAGCTCCTGAACGACGGGCCAAAAGGGCCATACTGGAAAAACGATGCAAGTTGACGACCACCTCAGGACGGCTGGAACGCACGGTTTGGGCCACCCTAAGCAGCCGAGGGTATTTGCGCCAACCAGACCTGTTCCAAGTGTGGACGGCACTTAGGAAAGGGTGGTCCTGAAACACACCCGCTGCAGCCTCTCGCACCACAATAGAAAGCTCGTGGTCCGGAAAATTCCGGTGCCACGACTCGAGCAAAGCCGAAGACAATACCGCATCGCCTAAAAAGGCCGGCTGAAGCAGCACGACCCTCGCCTTGCTGTCTAATCCGTGGTCGGCTTTGCCTTCCGTCATACAGCGACAGCGTGGGTACGCAGGGCGTCGTTGAGCGAAGTTTTCCGGTCCGTACTCGCCTTTCGGTGTCCCACAATCAAGGCACAAGGCACACCGAATTCTCCAGCGGGGAACTGCTTCTGACGCGTTCCGGGAATGACCACGGCACGCGCGGGCACTGCCCCTCTATGCTCTACAGGCTTGTCCCCGGAGACATCGATGATGGGTGTGCTTGCGGTCAATACCACTCCAGCCCCGAGTACCGCTTCCTTGCCTACGCGGACCCCTTCCACCACAATGGCCCTTGAGCCGATGAATGCCCCGTCTTCGATGATGACCGGCGCCGCTTGCAATGGTTCCAGTACTCCGCCAATGCCGACACCTCCGCTGAGGTGCACGTCTGCTCCAATTTGAGCACAGGACCCGACCGTTGCCCAGGTGTCCACCATTGTGCCTCCCGCGACGTATGCTCCGATGTTGACATAACTCGGCATCATGACCACCCCTCTGCCCAAAAAAGCACCATAGCGGGCAATCGCATGGGGAACCACACGTACCCCCGCCTCAGCATGGTTGCGCTTCAAGGCCATCTTGTCGTGAAACTGAAAAGGCCCCACTTCTTGGATTTCCATCTTGCGCATGGGGAAATACAGCACCACCGCTTTTTTCACCCACTCATTGACCTGCCAACCGTCATCCACAGGTTCTGCGCACCGCAGCTCCCCGGCATCCAAGGCTGCAATCACAGCTTCCACTGCTTCCTGAGTGGCCGTCTGTTCGCAGAGGCTCTGGTCCTCCCATGCTGACTCAACGGTTTGGCGCACCGCTGTCCACTTCACCGCTGTTGCGCTCATGACATCCGTCTTTAGTTCCATGTGGCGAAGATACCCGGTCACCAAGGTACCTTCGCACTGTGCCCCGCTTCATCGCATTTGATTTCGGTACCCGACGCATCGGCATTGCCATCACGGACAGTGGGGCCATGATTGCGGCGCCTGAATGCACGTGCAGCCCCCAAGAATGGCCCAAAGTTGTGGACCGCCTTTTCCATGCCGAACCCTGCGCCGGCCTTGTTGTAGGAAAACCAGGACTCATCTCAGGCGATGAGACGCACAGTTCAAGAGACATTGAGGACTTTGCCGCGGCCTTGCGCAAGCGCTATCCCGACACCCCGCTTCATTTTGCAGACGAGGACTACAGCAGCCGAGAAGCGTCCGCTGCAATGGTCATGGGCGGCATGAGGAAATCCAAGCGCCGGGAAAAAGGCAACCTGGACAAGGTCGCCGCAGCCATTATTCTACAGCGGTTTCTCGACCAGCGCAGCTGATTTGGCGTTCAGTCGGACTCATTGCCCTTGAACACTTCAATTTCGCGGGTGGTCTTGACCAGCTGGGTGAACCTGTCTACGTAGCGGGTGGCCCGCACCACGTGGTTGTCAATCCAATGGTAATTGCCTCCACGGGGCTTGCCCATGAGCAGACCGTTGTATTTGAACCCGTGATGTTGCAACCAGGTTTCGGTCACCTCCCGGTGATCTTCTGTCCTGCTGGTAAAGAAGGTGATGATGTGGCCCTCGTCAAACCATCCATTCAATGTGGCCAAAGCATCGGGAAACGGCGCACAAGTGGCCATCCGCTCCGGCTGCTCATTTGGCACGTCTTCAGTGATGGTGCCATCAATGTCGATGAGGAAGTTCTTGACTTCTTCCGAAAGTTGAGGGGAAGCAGCGCGGCCATCGGCATCTTGGGCTGCATGGAGGGAATGTTCTTTGTTGTCTTTCATGGTGTTGGAATTGAATCAGGATCAACACTGAAAGGAACATTGCCTCTCTTATGGAACGCCAAGTTAATGAGGTCCGCTGCGAATCACATGAACCAGCGGGCTCCAATCTGAAGACTTATGCCCTTGATAGAAGGTTTCTGCAAGTGCATCTTCTAGCGGCAAGGCTTGTTCAGATTGCTGGCTCCATTCGGACGCGAGGTGAAAAAAGTGGACCACGCGCTCTTGAGCCTGCCCATTGGGCCGAACCCAATCGTCCAAGCGGTTGAGCCGTGAAATGGACTCTGACTCTTTGCGCTTCACCGCTTTCACGGTTTGTTGATCAAGCCGATCCAGCACATTCTCCATCTTGGCCAATGCCGCTTTGACGCTGCCTTCCAATGAAGGATCAACACTGGACAGGGCTTCCCCAGCCGCTGCGGCCTCTCCTTGCATCGCTTGTTTCCACGACCTCAAATCTGGCGCCTCGGACTGCTCTACGAGGCCATCCACCCACATAGACTTGGACTTGAGCAATGCTGCATCATCCAGGCCCGTTTTGGCGGCTACATTCGACCAACGGCGAGGCAGTATGACCGCACTGTCACGTGGAACCAAGATGGGCTGTTCCATTTCAAGACGCGCAAAGACACCAGGCAACTGCATGCCATACGCCACCTCAGCCAATCCCCCAACAAGGGCCACATCAGGCAGCAATAAGGATTGATACACCGGCCGCAGCAATGCATTGGGAGAGAAAGCTTCTGGATGGGAGGCTATGGCTTGACACAGGTCTTCTGCACCTTTCCATTGAGCACCTCCAAGGGACGCCCAGCCTTCTTCAGAAGACACCAGCCGATGGCGGCCACCGGGACTCAAATGAAACAAATTGCAAGGGCGGACATGCACCTGAGGCTTGAAGCCCGCTGACTCCAAATCTTGATTGCACGCCGAAACCGCATGGTACGTCAACCCTTCGCGCACCTCGCGCTGCATCACCTCAACGAATGTGGCTTTGAAAGCAGGATCATCGCCATCGATTACGACCAATTGATCCGGACCGAACATGGCATGCACCCAATGGCGCATGGCTTGAGACAGCGTGCAACCTTGAGGGAATTCGAGGCAGCCTGAAACCTCGGAGACAAGTGACGTTGCGCTTGTCCAGGACGACAACTCCTCTGCCAGCCCCAAGGTGGACATTCTGCCTACCGCCCCTCCTTGTGGGGATTGGGGAGACCAACTTTGCCACTGCTCACCGTCCCACAGGCTGCGTATCTCGTCGAAATCATGGTCTTCCGAGGCCAACCAAAAAACGGGTACAACTGAAGTGCGCCAGCGCTCTTGCAGCCTGTGTGCCAGTGTGATCGCCGTTTGAATTTTATGAAACGTAAATGCGGGCCCAGCTGCCAGGCACAATTGATGACCGGTGGTTACCGTCCGGGTTTGGGCATGGTCCAATTCTAGGAGTCTGCCAGGAGGGTCCATCTTGGCGGCGGCGTATTGCTTGCCTATCCTTTCTACCAAAAGCGGTCCGAAGTGGGGTTTCCGGCCTACAGCGTTGCGCTTGGCATCGAATGCTCCTTCTGACGGACAATGGGGCCAAACCCCATCGGATGTCAATGGTGGCATTTCCCCTTCCCACCAACGTCTAACGATGTGGTTTTCGGGCAAACTTCCGATTAAAGAAAAACGTGAAGCTTGCGCCACCTTTTCTGGGTTATGGCTTGTTGTTGAGACGTGCAACGTGCTCAATCCAGCAGCAAAACAGCACCTTGCTGGTTCCTTCGCTCTTGCGGCGTGTTTCGGGGCCACTCTAGCATCCAGATGTACATGCCCGGCTCTAGCAACTGCCCATTCGAATCCTTACCATCCCAGACGGGTTGTCCAGGATCCAACTCTGCAATCAAGCCCCCCCATCTGGAGAAAATCCGAAATGAAACGGGCAAAACAGAGCCCACCTCAGGCCTGAATATGTCGTTCAAACCATCGCCATTTGGAGAGAATGCATTGGGAATAAACGTGCCAAATTCAGCCTCCTCGAAACCCTCAGAAGGATCGGGACCTTTGACCTCATCCTGAGCCGGCAAGGGGTCTCCAGGAGACGGCACTGGTTCCAAGGAAAAGGCATCAAAGAAGTAATAAGCCAAACTCGGGTTCTCACCGGAACTGATGGAAGCCTCGACGTCATCATCTGGCAAGAAGACACCCACTGTCATGAACTTGTAGGGCGCATCGGCTTGAAAGGTGACAATGACTTCACTCCAATCCTCATCGTAACGCGCATATGAAAAAGCAAACACAGGCGGCAAATCCAAGATGCCATCTCCAAACTGTGACGGTTGGTCTGTGCTCAAAGCAACCCCCAATCCATTCACCGACAAGCCTGACCAAGAAGTGGCGATGCGCTCCCCATTGGTAAAGGCAAAACTTAATTGGTAATGCTGCCCCACAATCAGTGGTTCTGCAAAGCCCTGGACCAGATATTCCCGGGAAAGGGGTTGTCCTGCGCCATTTCTCTTGATCACAGCAAGCCCCGCAATTCCCCGCCCCTGGTATGGGTTCACAAGGGCCACAGGTGTCTCGGGCAAATCACCTCCCAATGTGCCATCCATGTGAAAAAAGTCTGGCGAAGAAAGGCCACTCAAAGCGTTGTTCCAGCCGGGCAACAAATGCCACATGCCGGGTGCCGATGGAAGTGCTGTCGATGTCTCGAAACCAGGGTTGATGAGCTGCGCATGCGAGCGATGTCCATGCGACATGCCAAGCACCAGCAACAGGATACACCCTGCCATTCGGTTTTGGCTCACGCCTCTAAAAAACTGGTCCATGTCTGCAAATTAACCAATTGAGACCAGTATAAACGAGAAGGAGCCCCGCGTTCGGAGCTCCTTCACCTTAACCAAAACAACTTGAACCAAATCTTCGCTGTGTCTACAGTGCGTCTGCACTTGCATATAGAAGACGCAGCCGAGGCCGAAAATGTTGTTTCTAAGCTTGCCAAAAGGTGTCAACGCTTGTTAACCCAGCGTTTTTGGATTCCAAAGTTGATCCTAGATAGCGGAGCAGGCCCTCCTGACCATTGGCCGATCACCAACCCTTCCCAGCCTTGGCGTCCCCAAGGAAAGGAAGCACCGACCCTCAGCCCCATGGACCACATCTTGGCCGGTTCCCAGTCGTTGCGGTTCTCGTCAAGGGTTCCCGCTGGCGAGGGCAATGTTGAATCCAGCACCCTGTTGACCTGATTGATCCCCCTCCGTGATTGAAGTCTGCTGCCCGTAATACTGCACCACCAGCGGCGAGGCGCCTTCCTGACCCCTTGCTTTTTGCCCATCACCCCTCCGGCTCCAATTCCCAGTGAAAGCGACTGAGCAGCATGCAGCGATACGGGAAGGGATAAAGTGTCCAGCTCTATTCCCAAGTCGGGATAAGTGAAGCGGATCAATTGTTGCAGCCCTCCTTCCCCATCTGACTCCAGCTTGTAAAGGCTGTCGTTCAAAAAAGATGCGTCATATGACCACGCATTCCAAGCAGAAAAAGCCCCCTCACATCTAAAAAACATGCGCTCAGCGCTCCATTCCAAGGCAGCAAGTACAGTGGCAGAGGGACGTGCGCCCTTTTCAATGAACCGAGACACATGCTGCCCCAAAGCGCTGTTGGATGACCATCCTACACCGGGGGCCATGCCCCAAACCAGAGCGGGGCTTCGCCGAGATAAATTGCGGACTTTCTTGCGTGCATCAGGGGAAGAAATGGGCTCCTGCGACACTTCTAATTCAAGCGCCAATGGCACGCCATCAACAGTGATGGTATCCTTGTGCACCGGTCTTAACGCCTGTGCCTGCCCGGCGGACAGGAACAGAATAAACAACACCGTATTCCAGCCTTTCGGCTTAAAGAAAGGGGCTGGAATGGCACCATCCAGCTTTCCCATTATGGTTGTGAATCGCAGGTCGCTGTGCACAAGACTCAGCGCTGTCCGCCACCCGAAGGCAGCGTCAAAGGCAAGGTTAGCTTGGGACCGTTGGCTGGCGTTTCCGCCGGCAAAGCCTCTTCTTCTGGGAGTTCTTGCACTGCAGGATTGGAAGACCCTGGTGGCAAAACATCTTCGGTGTTGACCTCAGATGGACCATGCGCTGCAGCTGCTTCCTCAGAAGTCTGTGTTTCCAAAGGAATGGCACTTGCCTCAGTCACCATTGAGGCTTCACCCGCTTGCTCCGAACCTAGACCGCGGGGCTCAGCATCTGCTGAAAGCGGCTGAGGTTCAATGGATACTTCACGGACGGTTGCTGCGGACACTGTGGTCGCAGATGCCGGAATGGCCGAAGTAGCGACATCCACATCTGTAACACCTTGCACAGTGTTCACTGCTGCCTCCTCCTTAGATTCAATGGCTGCAGGCTCCATCACAGCCACATCCACTGCAGCATCCTGAGCTTCATTGTTGGCTTCTCGCTCCGTGCCTTGGCTGGGGTGGGTTGGTTCTCCGTCTTGGTTGGCCATGACCAACCAAGACAACGCCCCGACCAATACAATGGCCGCGGCTCCCCATTTCGCTCCGCGCATGCCCGCCCCCTTTGGAGCAGCATCGGCAAACAGGTCGGCCCTTGGCTCAGGAGCAACTGCTGTGCTGGCTTCGAGCAAGGTGCGACAGCGGGCATCAAAGTCCGCTTCCGTCATGTTGGTATTGAAGTTGTTCTCCTTCATGTTGCTGTGCCGGCTATTCCGGCGGCTGTGCTTGTGGTAGACTGCGCTCGGGCCGAAAGGGTTGCAAGCACACGCTGCAAATATTTTCTGGCCCTGCTCAATTGGCTCTTCGATGTATTGACATCGATTTCCAACTTCTCCGCAATTTCATGGTGCTTGAACCCCTCAATCACATACATACAGAAGACCGTGCGGTACCCGAGTGGCAACTGGGCGATGGCCAAGTCCAACTCTTCTGCAGTGAATTCGGGATCGCTGTAATTCTCCAAATCTTTCGGCGTAGCCGGAACATCTGCAATGTCCTGATGGTGGCTGTGCTTCAGATTTTTCCTGTAATGGGTAATGGCCGTATTCACGACGATGCGACGCATCCAACCTTCAAAAGAATAATCTTGGCGGTAACTCTTGACGTGCTTGAAAATCTTGACAAAGCTGTCCTGCAGCACATCCTCTGCGTCTTCTCTACAGTTGGTATGGCGAATGGCTGTTGCAAAAAGCTGTCCACTGAAGCGCGCATAAAGATTCCGCTGGGCAGCGGGTTTTTGTTCTTTACACGCTTCAATCAGTGCTATGAGTTCCTCGGAGGACGCCATTATTTAATGAACGAATAAATGGACAGAAGAGTTGCGCCAAACCCCGATTGAACGCGTCGAAACCACCCTTTCCAAGATCATAGAAATTGTTGCTTATCGAGGTTCAGCCACTCCAAGGCTGCGCCATGAAAAATGGCCTCGTGTTGTTGATTGGATAGGTCCATGTCCGTCTCGATGTATTGACCAAACTCAAGGTCACCCAGTGGGAAGGGATAATCGGACCCCATTACAATGCGGTCAGCCCCTTGCATTTCGAGCACATATTGCATCAAACGTGCATCGTGGGTGATGCTGTCTACCCAGAATTTCCCCAGGTATTCGCGCGGATTGTTGGGATTGTCTACCGCCACCAAATCGGGCCTGCACCGCCATCCATGTTCAATCCTTCCCAGTGTGGCGAGAAAGGCGCCAGAGGCATGGCTGAACATGACGCGCAGCTTAGGGTACCGGTCGAACACACCGGCAAATACCATGGAACATGCCGCTCTAGAGGTTTCGGCAGGCATCCCAACCAACCAAGGGAGCCAATATTTGGTCATCATTTCCTTGCCCATCATGTCCCACGGATGGATCATAATGGCCATCCCCAGTCTTTCGCAGGCCGCCCACAGGTCGTTGAATCGAGGCTCGGAAAGGTTGTACCCATTGATGTTGGATCCGATCTGAATGCCTGCAAACCCCAACTTGGCGCAGCGCTCCAATTCTTTGATGCTCAAATCCACGTCCTGCATGGGCAGCGTGGCCAAACCAACGTAATGCTTGGGATGGTCCTGAATGGTGCGGACCAAATCGTCGTTTAAAAACCGCGCGATGTCTGCAGTATCCTCCGGCTTGGCCCAATACGCAAACAACACGGGAATCGTACACACCACCTGGACTTGGACACCCGACTTCGCGTATTCATCGATGCGGATCACCGGATCCCAACAATTGGCCATCACCTCCCGAAAGAAACGGTCTCCTTGCATCATGCGCGCCGCCCCTTCCCTGTGGTGCTCCAAGTGAATGAATGACCCATACCCCAGCTTGGAACTCCAGTCGGGGAGCTGCTTGGGCATGATGTGGGTGTGGGTGTCAATCTTTAGCATCGGTGTTCAAGTTAGGGCTGCAGGCCAATGGATGTTCGGACCCTGCGCAGGTCCAGCCGGTTGGTCGGACTCACTTGCCAACCTTCCCACTTTTGGGCAACCAAATGCACCACTTGGTCGTGCCACAACGGAATGACAGGCATGTCTTGCATGACCAAAGACTCTGCCCTTCGCAGCAGCGCTTCCCGTTGCTGACCTGGCACCATAGAAGCTGCACGCACCAGCAAATCGGTCACTTCAGCTTTGGCGTAATGGGTGTAATTGGGACCGTTGGGGCTCCATCGATCGGGCATAAAAAGACCGAGGAAATTCTCTGCATCAGGGTAGTCGGCCAGCCAAGACTTGCGAAACAAAGGCACTTGGCTGCGCGCCACCCGTTCGGCATCTATAGAACTCGGTGCAATGTCAATCTCAACATCGATGCCATGGCCCGCCCAAATGTGCTGTAAAGCTCCTGCGAGATCAGCCATGTCAGGCTTGGTGCCCAAAGTGCCTGCCTTCAAACGGCGCAGTGGAGGGACCACACCAAAACCTAAATCCGCCAAAATGCTGTCCGCAGTTTCAGGCCTCCAGCGCAAATCCGGACTCAAGGTCCGCTGCAAATGGTCGAAACCCGGCATTCCCGGAGGGACGAAGCCTTGGGCTGGAACGGCCTCACCGGCCCTCAATTCGCGCACCAATGACGCCCTGTCCAACAACATGCTCATGGCCCGCCTTACGCTTGGTCCCAACTTGCTAAAGCCGCCTGCTTCCAGCCCTGAAGAATCCACCAGAAATCCGATGTAGTCCGTCTTGAGGTAGGGGACTTGGTGCACCTCGAATTTCCCCTGCCATTCGGGCTTCCATGTGCCATCTTCTTGGCGCAGAGCACTGGCCCATTCGGGGTCCAAAGCGGAGACGAAATCGAACTTCCCTTGTCTGAAACCCAAGAATTCTGCCCCTGGCTCGCGGTTAAACTCAATCCGCACACCATCGAGATAGGGCAATGCAATGCCTGCGCTGTCGCGCATCCAGTATCGGGAATTCCGATGCAACACCATGGCCGTTTCCGGAATCCAACCCTTCAATAGAAATGGTCCGCTGCCCAAATCCTCTGTATCGGGAGCACCACCAACCCCCCCTTGGAACACAATGCTGGCATGGGGTGTAGCCAGCAGTCCAGGGAAGACGGGTTGGGGCCGGCTGAGGTGCAATTGAAGGCTGTCTCTGCCGAACACGGTTATGCCGTCGGGCTGGAGGTCGTGGAGTACCCAACGGCCCGGAAGAGCCTCCCCTGCATCCCGCAACCTGTTGAAACTGGCCTCCACATCAGCAGCTGTGACTTGAGCACCATTGTGAAAGGTGGCCTCAGGCCTCAGGCGAAAGGCATAAGTGAGGCCATCATCTGAGACACTCCAAGCATCGGCCAAAGCGGGTTGAATCTCCAGCTGGGCATCCAACTCCAACAACCCCTCGTACAGTTGATCAACCACCCACATTGACTCCAAATCGGTGGCTTTTCCAGGATCTAAGGACCGCACACCGTCCGATGCATTGTAGGTGAACAGCACCGAATGACCCGCGGGTCCATCCGTGTTGCACGATGCCCAACATACCGGCATGAACAGCACCAGCATCAAGTGCCATGGCCTGACGGTCAAATGTTTATTCGAAACAAAACCCATTACATGCATGCGGCGCCCAAAAAGGATTCGGCGAAAAGTTAAACCTCAACGCCATTCAGTGGTTCTACCTTCGAAAGTTGAACATGATTTACCCAACGCCCTTTCTCCGTTGCTATGCCCTTTTGCTGTTGCTTCTGAGCGCACCTGGAGCATGGGCTCAATCGACCACGCTCAATGGACGCGTGGTGGATCAAATGACGGGGGAGTACATCCTCGGTGCCACTGTAACGGTAGACGGGACCACGACAGGAACGGCGACGAACATCTATGGTTTTTACAGCCTTTCATTGCCAAAAGGCTCGTACGATCTGACCTGGTCTTTCATCGGATATACGTCCATGAAAAAGTCCGTTGTCTTACAGGAAAGCACCACCATAGATGTTGATTTGGCGCCTTCGGTGGTCGCCATGGCCGCCGCAGAGGTGGAGGCTGACCGAACGGCCCACACCCAAAGTACGGATATGGGCAAGGCAGCAATTGGTGTGGAAACCATCAAATCATTGCCTGCATTGTTAGGGGAAGTGGATGTGCTCAAGGTCATTCAATTCTTGCCGGGAATCCAAAGTGCTGGAGAAGGCAACAGCGGCTTTTATGTGCGGGGAGGTGGACCCGACCAAAACCTCGTTCTGGTTGACGACGCTGTGGTCTACAACGCCTCTCACCTCTTTGGCTTTTTCAGCGTCTTCAACCCCGATGCTGTAAAGGACATTGAAGTGACCAAAGGCACCATGCCTGCCCGCTATGGGGGCCGCGTGAGCTCTGTCTTGGACATTGGCTTGAAAGAGGGAAATGCCCGGAATACAACACTGAGTGGAGGCCTTGGATTGATCAGCTCGAGGCTCACCTTAGAAGGTCCCATCAAGGAGGACACCATCAGCTACATCATCAGTGGACGCCGGACCTACCTCGATGTCCTCACGCGGCCTTTTGTGAATCCTGAAGGGGCTTTTGCGGGCTCAGGCTACTACTTCTATGACCTCAACGCCAAAGTCAATTGGAGGGCGTCGCGTCGGGACCAGTTTTACCTGAGCGGCTACTTCGGACGGGATGTATTTGACTTCCGGTCACAATCCGCTGACTTCGGCAGCCGCATACCATGGGGAAACTCCACACTCACCGCCCGCTGGAACCACCTCATCAGCGACAAGGCGTTCATCACCACCACCGCCACTTACAGCGATTATGAATTCGCTTTTGAGGCACAGCAAGACAGCTTCACCTTTGGATTCAGAAGCGGGATTGACGACCGAGGAATCAAGTCCCGACTGACCCTTTACCCCAACCCCAGACATACCGTCAGAGCTGGTCTCGAATACACCTATCACACGTTTCTTCCCACCGAATTCTACGCCACATCGAATGGGGTTGACTTTGACTTGGGAGAGGCCGTTCGTACACGCAGTCACGAAATATCTGCCTACATCGAAGACGAATTTGACGTGACCGATGCATTGCGGGTTCAAGCGGGATTGCGTTGGAGTGGATTTGTGCAAACAGGACCATTCACGCGTTACGTTCCGCCTTCCGGAACCGATCCGTTGAGTGCCAGTACAGCACCTGACGAAATCCGCTACAGCAAAGGAGAAATGGTGTCTAACCATGGCGGGTTGGAGCCCCGGGTCTCCATGCGTTTGACCACGGGGCCCCGCAGCTCGTTCAAGGCGGGTGTGGGTCGGAACCTTCAGTACATCCACCTCGCCTCGCTCTCTCCGACGTCACTTCCCGGAGACATCTGGCTCCCGAGCTCAGATGTTGTCAAACCCCAAGATGGCACTCAGGTCAGCGCAGGTTGGTTCCGTGATTTTGGTGCCGATCGAAACATTGAAGCTTCGGTAGAAGTCTACCACAAGTGGCTGTCCAACCTTGTCGCCTATGCAGAGGGCAGCCAACCCGATGACAACATCCGCAACAACGTAGACAACAACCTGGTTTTCGGCTCGGGTACCAGCTATGGCATGGAGCTTTTCGTGAAGCGCAAACGCGGCATTTGGACAGGATGGCTCGGGTACACTTGGAGCAAGACCGACCGTTTGTTCGCAGACCTCAACAACGGCGACCCCTTCCCCGCGCGCTACGACCGCCGTCACGACCTGAGCGCCATCTTGGAATGGACCATCGATGACCGCTGGAAGCTGGGAGGCACTTTCATCTACGGCACAGGAAATGCCATCACCGTCCCTTCTCAGCGTTATTTCGTGGACGGAAACCTTCTGGACGTATACGGCCCTAGAAATGGTTTCAGGATGCCTGCTTATCACCGAGCAGACGTCGGTGCAACGCACACCCCTAGACCCAAAAAAGGCAAGAAGCGATACGGCCAATGGGTGTTCTCCGTGTACAACGTGTACAACAGACTGAATCCCTACTTCATTTACTTCGGCAATGAAGGCGCCATTGAAGAGGGCACCTTGGACATTCAAGCCTATCAAATCAGCTTGTTTCCCATTTTGCCTTCGGTGACCTGGAACTTCAAGTTCTAACTTCGCCCCATGGGCACACTCGCGGCACTCAACCCCTTCTTTTGGAAGTACCGTGGCAGGTTGGCTCTGGGATTCCTGTTTGTCTTTCTGACCAATGCCTTTTCGGTTTTTGCGCCGGTGGTCATCGGCGAAGGCATCAATCTATTGGAGCAGGCTTATTCAGGCTTTCTCGCCCCTATGGATGAAGGTCGGAGTGCGGAAGAAGTTTTTGCGGCCGACCAACTGCAAGCCCCCCCCACACTCACGGCATTGGCACAATGGCTGGGCCAAGATGACGGCCTGTTCAGCCCCCCTCAAACCCGGGACGAACTGATTCGTTTCGTGGCTTTTATTGCGGGACTGCAAGCCTTGCTGTACATGCTGGCATACCTCATGAAAGGCGTTTTTTCTTTCATGACCCGCCAGACCATTATCGTAATGAGCCGGCTCATCGAGTACGACCTCAAAGAGGCCATCTACGATCAGTACCAGAAACTCCCAGCCGCCTTTTACAAGCAAAACGCCACCGGAGATTTGATGAACCGCATTTCTGAGGACGTCTCGAAAGTCAGAATGTACCTCGGTCCGGCGGTGATGTACGGGCTGACCTTGGTGACGATGATGTTCCTGACCGTCGGGGTGATGCTGCGCATCGATGTGACGCTCACGCTCTGTTCTTTGGCCCCGCTCCCCTTGATGAGTTTTGGGGTGTACAAGATCAGCGCTCGGATTCACCGCAAGAGCGATGCTGTCCAATCGCAGCAGAGCTTGCTCAGCGCGAAAGTCCAGCAGGACTTTTCTGGCATCCGCATATTGGCGGCTCACAGGCGCGAAGAGCGGGCCTATGATCGGTTCCAGAAGGCCGCGGATGAATACAAGTTCCGGACTTTGGACCTCGTCAAGGTGGACGCGATGTTCATGCCCATCATTGTCATGCTCGTGGGACTGAGCACCATTTTGACCATTTATGTGGGAGGGTTGCGCGTGTTCTCAGGTGACCTTCAATTGGGCCACATCTTTCAATTTGTGTTTTACGTCAACCTGCTCACGTGGCCCTTCGCCTCTGTGGGATGGGTGACCTCTTTGGTCCAAAAAGCGTCTGCGAGCCAAGCACGCATCAATGCCTTTCTGGATGTGGTTCCAGAAATCTCGAACGCTGCCGATACACCCACGGAGGTTCAAGGCCGCATCACGTTTAAAGGGGTGGGCCTGACCTACCCAGACTCGGGAATCCGTGCCCTCGAAAATGTGAGCTTTGACCTGAAGCCAGGCCAGACGTTGGCCATCATTGGCCGCACTGGAAGTGGAAAAACCACCCTCGCCCAGCTCGTGGCCAGGCTGTATGACCCTTCGGATGGTGTGGTTGAGGTCGATGGGAAACCCTTGTCCAAGCTGCACCTTCCCAGCCTGAGGGGGTCCATCGGATATGTGCCTCAGGACGTTTTTCTGTTTTCCGATTCCATTGCGGCGAACATCGCTTTTGGAGTGGATGATGCTGCATTCGAGGTCATTGAGAAAGCCGCCAAAGACGCCCATGTTCACGACAACATCACTGCGTTTCCAAAAGGCTACGACACCCTATTGGGTGAACGCGGCGTCAACCTCAGCGGAGGTCAAAAGCAGCGCATATCCATCGCCCGTGCCATTTTGAGGCAGCCGCGCATCTTGATTTTTGACGATTGTTTGAGTGCGGTGGACACAGAAACAGAAGCCGTCATTCTTGGAAACTTGCGCCGCATCATGGAGGGGCGCACCTCCATCCTTGTCTCTCACAGGGTGTCTACTGTGCGGGATGCCGACCTTATTCTGGTCCTCGATGAAGGAAGGGTAGTGGAAAGGGGTACGCACTCAGAACTGATTGAGCACGGTGGCCTGTATTCAGAACTGCATCGCAAGCAAGAAGGTCCCACCTCACATTGAAGTGAGGTCATCCCCCTCAGCAGTCGTTGCCCAGCAACCCCAGCATCAACAGAAGGTCTGAGGACCCTACGTGCTGGTCAAAATTGAGGTCGGTCTGCAGAAATCCTGTGCTTCCAAAATCATTCAGAAAGCTGAGCAAATCTTGAATGTTGACATAATCGTCGCCATTAAAGTCTCCAGGACAACCACCATCGAGCTGCTCCAAACCCAAGATGATTCCATTGCAGTCGTTGTCCACGCCCATCAGCGTTGGCGGTGCACCTGGATAAACGGTAGCGTCGAGGTCGTTGCAATCTTGCCCCGGCTCTAAATACCCATTGAGTGGCAATGTGCAAGAAGCATATATCGTGGTTCCAGCCAATCCATCTCCATCGACATCGAGGTAAAACGGAAGTGCGATTCCATCTTCGTCGATCCCCTGATCGCAATCGTTGTCCAGTCCATCACACGGGTCATCCAAGCCTGGGTGCACATCGGTGTTGTTGTCGTTACAATCACCACCAACATGGGCGTATAGAGGCCCAGGACTGCAGCCTTCCACTGCCCCTGCATAGGTTCCATAACCGTCCCCATCCAAATCGGGGAAGTGCATGGCTTCATCGGTGACATCCACAAAAATGCGGCACGCGTGTACCATATCAGACCCCGAAACACGAAGCGTTACCCCTTGCATATCTTCCCAATCAAACCCCGAGAATTCGACAGGCCATTCCCCGGGTCCCGGCAAGCTGTCTACTGATGCCCAACTGATGCCGGACGGTAAATGCAGGGCCACTGGCCCCTTTACACAAGAGTCCAATGTCAACGTGATCCTCATGGTATCTGAAGGACACACCGAAAGCAATTCTGGCCATGCACTGGTAAAGGCTGTCCTGATCAAGAACAAGCCTTCAGATTGATCTGAAACAGCGATTGTACCAGAATCAAAAAAGGGATAATTGCTCCATGTTCCTGAAAATCCGGGCCCCTCAACCGCAGGTTGGGTATCAAAAAACGCCTTCTCTTCAAGCAATGGACCACCCCCATCAGGATTAAACTCTTGGAGCCTGAAGCCATCGCTGTAATTGCTCTGAAACAAATAATCGCCACGCGCATAGAGGTTGTGGTCGGTACCTGTGGTTCCAAGGTCTACCCCTTCGATCAGCACTGGGCTTTCTAAATCTGTCACATCCCATACGTAGGTCGTGGTGTGGTCCACAAGCCCCCCTGTCTCATCGGTCTCATCACCCAAGAAAAAATACCGGTGATCCGGCGAAAACCAACCCTGATGTATGTAACCATGGGGCTGGTGAGCCGCACTGGACAAAGCTTCCATGTCCAAAGGATCGGTGAGGTCGAGGATCTTGAATTCGTTCGCACAACTCACTGCGGCGATGAGCTTTTGGTGATGGGTCGAATCTGGACCATTGTAACGAATCACCTGGGCATCGTGGACATATGCCTCATCCCAACTGCCTGCGATCACTGGCGCATCGACATCGCTAAAGTCATAAGCGAGCAATCCTCCCACTCCATTCATCCCGCACACATATACCATCGGCTCATCAGGCGCAGTGGCCAGATTGTGGGCTTTCGAAAACCCCAAAAGCATTGTATCGGTTGAAAACGTAATGGGTTGAGCGGGTTCTATGTGGTCGCGCAACCGGGTCAAATCGAAGACCTGCAAACGAGAATTGATCACCTCACTGACCACCACCATGAGGTTCCCGACCACTTTAACATCCCTCCACAGGCTGTTGGCCAACCCCAATGATTGAATGTGACCCACGGCCCTTGGCATTGATGGTGCGGTGATGTCGATCATCCAAGTCCCATCGCGCTTGCCCAACAACACGTATTCTCGGCCATTCAACGGATCGGTCCAACCCCAAACATCATTTGCCGCAACTCCTCCAGTCATGAGGTTGGGCATGTGGGCCATCAATTCCACATTGCTGCAGGGCCAGGTATCGTCGATCATGCCTGCGACGCACTTTCCTTGCCCGGCCAAATGTGTCATGGCACATGTCACCAAACACAAGGCTAGACACCAAGAACGTATATGACTGAGAATGCGCAACACAGAATTATCCAGTGCCTTAAAAATACGCATTCATCTAGATTAATTGATGATTTATTTGAACTATCTTGTATTTCGTCGCATGATGTTCGTATTTCGTTTTGAACCTATTCAAGAGGTATTGGTTCCTCTTTTGCATCCTCTTATGCTTCGAAAGTGACCGATCCCTCTCCCATATTGATTACCGGTGCCTCGGGCTTGGTCGGAACTGCGCTAATCAAACAGCTGCGTAAAGTGCAGCCGAGCCGAGCCATTCATGTCTTAAGTCGGAGGCCAGAAACAGCAGCCCAGATTGCAGGCTGTCCGGTTAGAGCCTTTGGATGGTCTCCGTCAGAAGGGTGGATGGATGAAGGCGCTTTGGAAGGGGTAAGCCACATCATTCACCTGGCCGGCGAGCCTGTCGCCCAGCGGTGGTCTGATGCAACCAGAGCACGCATTAGGAATAGCCGAACAGGGGCTTTGAATCTGCTCAAAGCGGCCTGCGAAAACAGACCGTTGGCACCTAAAGTTGTCTCTGCAAGTGCGGTAGGACTCTATGGTTCCGGTCCAAACATCATGACGGAATCTTCCCCCATCGGTGAAGGGTTCTTGGCCGATGTGGTGCGTGAATGGGAGTCCGCCGCTGAGAAATTGGGGCAACTGGGAGGCGGACATGTTGTCTTCAGAATTGGACTCGTCCTGAGCGAGAATGGTGGGGTGCTGGAACGGCTGTTGCCCATTTACCGTCTGGGTTTGGGCGCACCGCTCGCCTCTGGCTCACAATTCCAAAGCTGGATACACATTGGCGACCTTGTGAGCTTGTTCATCCATGCCGTGGATCAGCCGCAATGGAACGGCGCTTACAATGCCGTGGCTCCAGTAGCTGTTGCACAGAGGGAATTCAGCCGCACCCTTGCTGAGACAATCAAAAGGCCGCATTTCTTTCCCAATGTTCCCGCATTTGCGCTGCGACTGTGGTTCGGCGAAGCAGCGGAGGCCCTCCTCGCCTCGCACAATGTGCAGCCTGTCCGTTTGCAAGAAGCGGGTTTTGCCTTTCAGTTCCCCACCCTGGACGGAGCATTGCAAAACGCCATTTCAGGCTAAAACCAGGCGGTTTCGGTCCAAAACCAGTTTTTTTTGACTGAAACCGACGCCTTCTTGAACTTTTTGGAATCGCCGTGGTTCTTCCTTCAATCCCAAGCGAGGGATTCTTGATCAGTAAGGTGTTTATGATCACGTTTGATTTGCTGGCGGCCCGGGGGAAACCCCGGGCCTCCTCATTTTAGCTCCATTCCACATGTCCGACGTTTCACTTTTCTGGCACCGAAGGGACCTCCGCCTTGAAGACAACAAAGGGTTGGAAGCCGCGCGCCTGTCAGGCCACCCTGTAGTGGGTTTTTTCTGCTTTGACCAACACATTCTTGACAGGCTGTCTGAGCTGGACCGGAGGGTGGGCTTCATCCACCATCACCTCACCTCCATTCAAAATAAATACCGCGAAACAGGAGGTGGACTCATTGCAGCTTACGGGCATCCTCTGAAAGCCTTGCAAGACACCATAGCCGAACTGGGTCAGGCAGGGCACAACGTTGTGTCCATTTACGCAAACCGCGATTACGCCCCTTATCCGGTGCAGCGCGATGCAGAAGTGGCTTCTTGGTGCTCATCCCAAGGAGTGGCGTTTGAACTGCATGAGGACCACGTGGTCATGCCGCCCGAAAAAGTGCTCAAAGACGACGGCACACCTTACACTGTTTTTACCCCTTACAGCAAGAAATGGCACAAGGTTTTGGAGTCCATGGCTGCCTCGCCGTTGACTCCAGTGAATTCGCTGGGCTCGGGCTCATGGGCTTCCATTGACGCCAAAAACATTCCAACCATCGAAAGCATGGGTTTCGCATCTGAAAGTGCTGACCCTGCAGGTTGGGCCGCTTTTGACCACAAGCTGGACCCCGGCACTGTCCAAAGCTATGCGGAGATGCGCGATACGCCCTCTGCACAAGGCACCACGAGGATGAGCCTCCACTTGAGGTTTGGAACCGTTTCCATCCGTTCGCTCATGAGGTTCGGAATGAAGCACAGCGACAAATGGCTCACAGAGCTCATTTGGCGGGAATTCTATCAGGCCATCCTTCACCATTTCCCGCACAGCGCCAGCGATGCTTTCAGGGCCAAATATGACCGCATCCCTTGGCGGCACGACGAAGAAGGTTTCGCAGCATGGTGTGCGGGGCGCACAGGCTACCCGCTTGTGGATGCCGGGATGCGCGAACTGAATGCCACTGGCTTCATGCACAACCGGGTGCGCATGGTGGTGGCCAGTTTCCTGTGCAAGCATCTTTTGATCGATTGGCGTTGGGGAGAGCGCTATTTCGCGGAAAAGCTCCTGGACTACGAACTGGCCTCCAATGTGGGGGGATGGCAATGGGCATCGGGCAGTGGTTGCGATGCTGCTCCCTACTTCAGGGTATTCAACCCCGAAAGCCAGATGAAGAAATTTGACGCCAAAGGCGTCTATGTGAAGCGGTGGGTTCCCGAGTGGGACACCCCCTCATATGTGCCCCCTATTGTCGAACACAAAATGGCGCGACAGCGGGCCATCGACACTTATAAAGCCGCTTTGGCAGGGGCTTAACTTGTCGGCATGGAAGACCATGCCCACTCCCCCCTTGGAATGGACCGCCCGCTCAAAGGCATGCGGGTGGTTGAATTGGCTTCGGTTTTGGCAGGACCCCTGGCCGGGAGCTTTTTCGCAGAGCTTGGTGCGGAGGTCATCAAAGTTGAAAATCCAGCAGCGGGTGGGGATGTGACCCGACAGTGGCGTGCTGCTGGCGAGTCCCATCAAGGCCCCAGTGCCTATTACGTCGCCGCAAATGGCCCCAAAGAAGTGCGGATGCTCAACCTCAAGGAGGACCGCGACCGGGCAGAATTGGAAATGCTGCTGGCCGGTGCCGACATCTTGCTGCAGAACTTCAAGTCCAGTGGATTGGATAAACTGGGGCTCAACCCTGATGCCGTTGCCCAGCGCCACCCCCAACTCATACATGTTCACCTCAAAGGATTTTTGGCCGAAGAAAGCCGGGCGGGCTATGACATGGTGGTTCAAGCCGAAACCGGATTTATGGCCATGAACGGCGGGTCCAAGGAAGAGGCCTTTCGCATGCCCGTCGCCCTCATGGACGTGCTTGCAGCGCACCAGATGCGCTCTGCTGCACTGCTGGCCCTTTGGCAGAGAGAGCGCGATGGCCGAGGCAGTTATTTAGAGGTTTGGCTCGATGCTTCGGGCCTAAGCGCTCTGGCGAACCGGGCCACCGAGTTTCTCGTAGCCGGCCACGAACCTGAAGCCTTAGGGGCATTGCACCCCCAAATTGCGCCTTATGGCGAGACATTTCTGTGTAGCTGTGGTGGCAAAGTCGTCACTGCGGTAGGGAACGATCCTCAATTCAAGGCTTTGTGTGGGCTGCTCGGAGATTCAGAAAGGGCAAAGGATGAGCGGTTCGCTTCGAACCCCATGCGGGTTCAATACCGCGCGGCTTTGGCCGAATTTATGGCCCCTTTATTTCTCAAGTTTTCCGCCGAAACCCTCCTCGCTGCTGCCCTCGAGAGGGGCATTCCACTTGGAAAAGTCAACCCCGTCTCAGCGGCTCTGCACACTGGGGCCGGTCAAGCCATGACCGCCACCTTCGAAATGGAAGGACACACCGTGCAGCACGTTCGCCAAGTGGCGTTCAGGATTCACCGCAATGGCAAGCGAAGCACATAGTACTGGTCATCAGCAATGGGCAGCTTGCGCGACCTCAACCAAGGATTGAGGGTTTTGAGCGCATTGTAACTGACTCCCATTTGCTTCGCCAGCACTGACAGGTCGTCTACCCCATCTACCAACACCGTATCACGGGTCTCCATCGGAGCATACCAATCTTCGGCTTGGAGCACGAAACCATGGGACTCCGGGTTCTCCATAACCTGTTTGGTGGCATAGAGCCGATAAACATAGCGGGCCGTCTCATCATTGAGCATCAAGTCCCAATAAGCTTCGCCTCCTTGTTCCTCCATCCGGCGCGAAAGTCCAGACATGCCCATGTTGTAGCTGGCTGCCGCCAAAATCCAGTTGCCATAACGGCGGTAGGCTTTGTTGAGGTAGGCACACGCAGCTCGGGTTGCTTTTACGACATGATAACGCTCGTCGACATCGCGGTCCACGCGCAAACCAAACTCCTGCGCGGCGGGCTTCATGAATTGCCAGAAGCCACGGGCATCGGATGGAGAAACTGCATTGGCGAGTCCCGATTCAATGACACTCAAATATTTGAAGTCGGTTGGAATCCCAGAGTCCACCAAGATGGGTTCAATGACCGGAAACCAGCGCCCTGACCTCTTCAAAGTCAGCAAACTGCTGCTGTGTCGGAAGGTCCCGATAAGCAATTCCTTTTCCATCCGTTCTCTGACGCCAACGCGATTCAACGGCAGCGCGACTTCAGCAAAACTGAGTCCTTCTTCGATGCTTGGAGGGCTCACCTGCTGTGGTTGACGCTCCGAAGCCAATCCGTGCTGTCCAGCGGTGGCCTGCGGTCCAGAACTGCTCAGGGTGGCGATCACCAACGATGACACTGCCAGCAATCCTCCTGCCCATGGCTTCCAATGTTTCACGGCCATCAGAGAAAAGGCGATTGGAACGCGGCAAACGAAGGGGCAACAGCATCCTTTTCGGAGAGCAAGGGGTCCTGGGTCCCCCAATCGATGCCGAGGTTTGCGTCATTCCACAGCAGCGACCTTTCGTGCTCTGGGCTGTACACTTCGGTGCACTTGTAGCAAAACACCGTGTCAGGCTCTAGGGTCAAAAACCCATGTGCAAATCCTTCCGGAACCCAGAACTGCCAGCGGTTTTCCTCGGTCAGCAACGCTGCCTGATGCTGGCCATAAGTCGGAGAGTTCCTCCGCAAATCAACGGCCACATCTAAGGCCGATCCGCGTGCCACACGCACCAACTTTCCTTGGGCGCGGTCTGGAACTTGAAAGTGCAACCCACGCAGAACGCCCGCACCCGAAACGGACTCATTGTCCTGAACAAACTGAA